>Ga0206125_10000163_pt1 | contig 90000 bp, 69 predicted proteins | sample Helgoland_Spring_4_FD_148598 | JGI IMG/M metagenome (GOLD analysis project Ga0206125, IMG submission 148598) | Pelagic subsurface seawater microbial communities from Kabeltonne, Helgoland, North Sea - Helgoland_Spring_Bloom_20160331_1 | ecosystem: Environmental > Aquatic > Marine > Epipelagic ...
AAAGGGCAAAAAACAATAAATACGGGTTTATAGAAGAAACCGACCCTAGTTTTATCCAAGGCACAAGAGGTGCTAAGTTACCAGTAGACTCCGGAATGCACATACGCTATGGAGTGCACTCCATTCTTACTCCAGGAGTTACCTACACCGTAAAAATTGACTTCCTTGCGCTGGAAGGTGCTCTCTATAACAAAGCTTTTAATTTCAATTATTATCAGGCAACCAACAAAAATTTGGGCTCCATTGGAAGCAACTACAAACCTACTGTAGGTTGGACCACGTGGACAGGAGAGTTTAAGTATGGGGACTTAGCTACTTATCCAGAATATGATGCTCTGGACACCAAACAATATATTCATTTTAGCATCGCTCAAGGTACCCAAACCACAGCAACCTATATTGACAATTTGCAATTTGTTATTTTGGCTTGTGTCGATGAAGGCATAGAACTTGAAGTAGACGGCACATCTGCATTGAGTATTTATGCAAATGATGTGAACAATGGAGTTCCCGTAGCCATTGGCTCTAACGCCAACCTGACTTCCGCTACTTTCTATGAAGCTGATGGTACCACCAATGCAGATGCCAAATTCACCTTAAATCCAGACGGTACTATTACCGCCATCTCAGCAAGTGAAGATACCGATTATAAACTCACGTACAAGCTTACAAGTACTGGCGATGCCGATAGCTCTGGAACAAACGACTGGGATGAAATTACGCAAACAATTCGAATAGCAGCACCTATCGTTTATTTACCGGAAAAGAACGTATTTTCGTTTGACACCGACGATGATTTAGAAGGTTGGGTAGACAATACTTTTGTAGGAGCACCAACGGTGGTTTCTGGAGGTGCAATGACGGTTACGCTTCCTCCATTACCAGTAGACATTAATACCCCTTTAAAAACCATCCTTGACCATACAGGAACAAGTGTAAACCCTCAGAACAACGATTATGTTTACATCCGTTATCAAAACAATTCTGACAATGAAACGTTTCGCTTTCAAATGACCAATAACAGCGGTGAAAATCAAGGATATGTTATAGACAATGGAACCGACTTTAAAATTAATACTACTGGCTACGAAGTATTACAAATTCATTTAGCAGCACAGAGTAAATGGTCTACGGCAATCAATGCAACGAATTTCCAAATGCAGGTGAGAAATGAAGTGCTGCAGGCTAATGACGGGTATATTGGAGACATCACTTCTCCCGGTACATTTATTGTAGACCAAATCGTCTTTAGCAGCCTTCCAACATGGGAGGAAGTAGAAGAAGAATTATCAATAGACAACATCATCAAAGAAGATGCTAGTATTGCGTTGTACCCCAACCCGGTGAATGCCGTTTTAAATATTCAATCTAACAACGAAATTGATTCGGTAACCATATGCAATGCGGTTGGTCAAAACGTGCTTATTCACAATAGCTCTGCTATGGATGTGAGTCATTTACCTAAGGGAATTTACATATGTATCATACAACAGAGCAATGGAAACATTTCTACAAAACGCTTTGTAAAAAACTAATACGTAACAACACATCACAAAAAAGGGTTTGATTGCAAATAGGCAATCAAACCCTTTTTCATTCAATGTAATTTTTATTGTAAGTATTGCAAGAACTCAACCGTTTAGCATCACAACAGATATCTACTTTTGTTGACATACAAACACTAATAACTTTCATTATGAAAAAAATTACTTTACTTATTGTATGCTTGGTAGCCATCAACGTACAAGCACAAACTATTAAATCAGGACTTGGAACACTGTCGAGCACAAATAGTGTGGGTGCAGCTTGCCCTGTGTTTACAGAAGATGGAATTGTTGTTGCAGAAGATGCAGCTTCCATCACCTATACTGTTGAAGTAGACGAGAATACTACAGATACTTTTATTCACTTAAAAGTAACACATGATTCAAAGTGGAAAAACGACAGTGAAGCACCAGCAATAAGCGACTGGGCGAACAAATTAACAGGAGATGCCAATCTAACGCTTGTTGGACTGGATAAAAACAATACGAACCTCAACGCGTGCGACGGAAGTTCAGGAAATAAAGTATTGTTATTGGTTTTTGAATATACCGGTACCTATTCAAACACCTTGGATACTTCGTACACATTCAGCGTTTTAAAAAATGACGACACCACAGACACGGTTATCATCAATATTTTAGGAAACCCAAACCTAAGTGCTAGCTATTTTGAAAATATAAACTTTCAGTTAAGTCCAAACCCAGCTTCAGATATGGTAAACCTTTCTGCTGCAAGCAACATTGAAAACGCTACCCTATACAATATTGCTGGACAAGAACTTAGTGTAAGTACTTTTGACAGCCGAAATGCAAGTCTAGATATTTCACAATTATCCAAAGGGTTGTACGTCTTAAAAGTTAGTATAGATGGACATACGAATACCTACAAACTGATTAAAAAATAAAACATTCAAACACGAAACTAAAAAAGCGTCCATAATTAATATTATGGACGCTTTTTTTGAATGTTCTTTTGTAATAAGTATTAATTTTTGTCAAATATGAACAGGTTTAAATCTAAGAGCTAACATAACTTTGTATCACTTATTAACCATTTATACGCATGCAATTATGAAAAAAATTATTCTTTTATTTCTTTTTATTCCATTCATAGGAATCGCACAAACGCTATTTGAATTTAATACCGCGGGAAATTTGGAAGGTTGGGACGTATGTGACAGTTGTTCTGCCACTTATCCGAACACTACCGATAATACAGGTGCACTTACTTTAAAATACACTGGGAAAAATGGAAATTTAATAAAGGACGACTTGGCGGTAAATGGATCTACTTATAAAGTTATTGCTATTACACTTAAAAATGTTGCAGCCACGGGTCCAGACGAAATTCAAGTACGATTTCCAAAAAATGATTTAACGGATGCCAAAGAAACTTTTACCATTCCTCAAAGCATGACAGAATTTGTTACTTTCGAAATAGACTTAAGTGGCAATACTTCTTGGGGAGATGATGAAGGTAACGCCCTACAGGATGGTCTTGGAACAGATGATGGTTTAGAGAACTATATAAAATTAGTCCCGAGATCAGGGGGTGGTAAATACAATGGTAGTAACGAAGAAATTATCATCTCAAAAATTGAATTTTTAGAAGAATTATCTCCTCTACCTCAAAAATTAGATTATACATTTGATACTCTAGACGACGTAGAAGGCTGGGTAGGAAATGGCAAACTCGAAGAGGATATAAGTATCGTAGTGGATGAAGGCTTAAAAATAAAATTTTATGATGTATCACTAGCTACGGATGGAAAAGCAGCCATTGATCAACCAAACTACAGTGTCGATCCAAGTGCGTACCAATACCTCTATGTTGTATATAAAAACGAATCTAGTAACGACACGTTCAGATTTCAATACGGAACGGAAGACGGGAATAGCTCTATAAGCCGAAATACTTCAGCGGGAGAAAACCCTTTGTTAATAAACACTACTGGGGCACATGTACTTAAATTTGATTTCACTGCCGTGGACAATTGGAAATTAAAAGATTATGCCTTTGACTTCAACATTCAAATAAAAAACGAAGGATTTGAAGCGGCTGAAGCTGGGTTTAATGAAGATGTATCTACACCCGGTACTTTTTATATTAAAAGGCTGCTGTTTAGTGACCAAAACTACGACGAATCACAAATGATAAACAATTTCACACTCGACACTAAAAACACGGCTTCTAAAGAAGCTAATATTGTGCTATCCCCTAACCCTGTTGAAAACACATTTACAGTGCATTCGGACCAACGCATTGCTAAAATAGAAGTATACAATAGCTTAGGACAAATAGTACTGACTGGCAACAATAACACCGCAAATGTTAACCAGCTACACAATGGCATCTATACTTGTAAAATATACCAAGCTGATGGAAGTGTAACTACAAAACGCTTTGTAAAACAATAACATCTCTTATAACGCGGATCAACTAATTTAAATGTACACAGCCTCAAGGACTTCGGTTTTTGAGGTTTTATTTTATTTTCGTCTCAATTTGAAATATTTGCGTTAATAACTGTTCTTTTTGAAGGCTAAATTATAACAATACCTAATTATTTTTGTAATACACAACCAAACATCAATCTATGAATTACCTAAAAAAAATCGCTCTGCCTTTATTCGTATTGACAACGCTCGTTGCTTGTCAAGATAAAACAAGTAACACACAAAAGAGTACGAAACCAGAGAATAGCAAACCAAACATCTTATTGATCTATACGGACGATCAAGGAACCTTAGATGCAGGTTGCTATGGTGTTACAGACATCAAAACACCTGTGCTAGACAAATTGGCCGAAACCGGGATTCGTTTTACGCAGGCCTATGCGCATACCGTTTGTTGTCCTTCTAGGGCTGCATTACTTACCGGTAGAGCACCACAAAGAGGCGGTGTGAATCAATGGACTTCCTGTAGCCCTGCCGATAAAGAAGGACGTGTTTTAGATTTAAAAGAGATTACCATTGCAGAACATTTAAAAAATTATGGATATGCTACCGGACTCATTGGAAAATGGCATTTAGGAGCTACGATGGATCATGGCCCCTTAGACCAAGGCTTTGATACTTTTTATGGATTTAGAGGTGGTTTTATCGATTACTACAGCCATAAATTTCTACATGCCAAATGGCAGAAACCACAGTTCCATGATTTGTACAATGGAAAAGAAGAAATTTTTGAAGACGGTACGTATTTCCCGGATTTACAAGTGGCACAGGCTCATAAATTCTTGGAAAGGAATACCGAAAATCCTTTCTTTTTGTATTTACCATTTAACTTACCGCATTATCCAGAACAACCAGACAATAAGTTTACCGCTCAATACAAAGATTTAGACTGGCCTAGAAGTTCGTATGCTCCTATGATTACGACTGTAGACGACCGAATTGGACAAGTACTAAATAAACTTGATGCTTTAGGTTTAAGAGAAAACACCATTATTATTTACATGAGTGATAACGGACATTCTACCGAGGATTATTACAACTGGCAAGTTAGTTATGGTGGTAATGGTGGCGGTGGCTATACCGGAAAATGGAGAGGTGCCAAAGGAAGCTTTTTTGAAGGAGGACTTAGAGTACCAGCAATTATAAGCTATCCAAAAGAATTACCACAAGGCGAAGTGCGAGACCAAGCCATTATAAATTTAGACATCTTACCTACCCTATGTGAGTTGTTAGACATTCCTGTACCTAAAAACAAACTCGATGGAAAAAGTATCGTACCTGTACTTAAATCCAAAGACGCAGCATCACCACATAAAGCCATGCATTGGATGTGGCAAGAAATGTGGGCTGTAAGAGAGGGCAACTGGAAATTGATTTACAAAGGGCATGATACTACAGGAAAATATAGCACACATCCTGAAAAAGAGTTTGAAATGCCTGAATACTATTTGGCAAAACTCGACGATGAAAACCCTGAAGAAATCAATTACGCAGCTACACAACCAAAAATTGTAGCGAAACTCTTGAAATTACATCAAGATTGGGCTAAAGATGTATTTGAAGGTTCTGGCTACCCAGACCCTAACCTGGTCAAAGAAGTCAAATCAGCCCAAAAGCTCGGAACTACAAAATTGTAACCAATAGAATAAGACTAAAAAAGGTTTAAAACACAGGTGTTTTAAACCTTTTTTTTGATTTTAATAAAATCTAATTATTCTAAAACGTCCTACTAACAAAAAAAACCGTGTGCAATTTGTAATATCTTTTGAAGAATTCGTGGTATATAAAATATTAATTCATGCTTAATTTTGAAATCAATTAATATAAAACCCATTGATTATGATTCGAAAAATTACATTTATTACTCTTTTATCTCTTACTAGCTTATCATTTGGACAAAGTTTTACCGTCTTAAAATCTAAGATGGTTGCTTCTAATGACTGTACAGTGATTGGAGGAATAACGAACACTGACGTTTCTACGATGACTTCTACTTACGATGTTATCAATACAACTTCGGAGAAATATTTTGTTTTTCAAGTAAAAACTAGTGACGCTATGCCGGTTGCCACGAGTATTTCAGATTTAATTTCTTACGACTCAGGATCTACTAATTTTACAGTGACCAGTGCAGAGTCAAAACAGTTTTTAGGCAACGGAGGCTGTGGACAAGGTGTGACTGCTGGTAAGGAAATGCGCTTTATTATTGAATACACACCTGATTACGTGATCGGAGTTTCAGAAACAGTTACATTCAACTTGGCGAACCTTCTTACGGGTATGACTAGTCATGCTTTTAGCTTGACCGTAAATATCATTGAAGACCCGCTTGCAAGTGTAAATGCATTGGAACAGTTTGATTTCCATTTTGGTCCGGTGCCATCATCAGACCACATCAATGTGTCTGCAAACACAGCAATCGATACGGCAAGAATTGTAAATGTTCACGGACAAACTGTATTGTCTGCCAAAATCGACGACAAAACAAGCGCTGTAGATATTTCCAATTTACCTAATGGAATCTACGTATTACAAGTGAGTATAGGTGACACAACAGGAAGTTACCAATTCATTAAAAGCTAAAAATCCCCCCAGTTTTTTTGCCCAAACTTTTAATTAAAAGTTTGGGCATTTTATTTTAATTATACCACTATATTGAATGAATCACCTAATTATTGCTTAATAATCTGAAATAACTCTCTACCGTATATAGTTTCTAATTGAATAAGATAGATGCCTGAAGGCAATCCTTCCATTTCTATTGAAACCTGTTCTGCATGGAATTGTTCCTCTTTGACCAATCTCCCAACAGTATCAAACAACTTTATACGTTTGATTATATCCTTGTTGGACACCTGTAAAACAGCTGTCACCGGATTGGGATAAAAACGGCTACTCAATGTAGTTTCTTCCTCTACAGAAAGTTCAGGGTTGTTTACTTTTACTGACATTTTCACTATCTGAGAACAATACAACTCGCCATTTTTTGATATCAAATTATTATTTGGATTGAATCGCAATTCCAATTCGTGTACAGATTCAAAATCATTGCCTGTATATACGAGTTCTACATTGACTCTTCGATTCCAATTCCAACAATCCGCTGACATTTTATCTATACGACTAATTTCAAAGCCAGTATGACTACCGTTAAACTGAATAAAATCTGAATCTGGCATAGAGGATACATCTGCATCAAAAGGACCGGAAGGTTTTCCTGTACTGTCCCAATCTTCTAGGAAAAACAAAGTAAATAACTGACTGTCGGTACCCCCTGATAAATCTATAGCATATGCTTCCGATTCAATATCTTTTTGAACTACTGTATAATTTTCAATTTTTGTACTCCCATCACAAGCTGCTTCTTCCATATAACTAAACGAAGCTAATTGTATACCATCACATACTACAACCGGACACGCATCGAAAACAACAGTATCCAAATCACCACGAGATTGTAAATTCAAACTAATTTCATTTGCTAAATTACCTCCAGAATAGGCTATTGAAGGATACAGATTCTGATTGATAGCATCATTAACCACTACATTTGGAAATGTATTTGTTGTTTCACTTATAGTCAATGCCTCGTTGTCTTCTGGAACATGCAAAGAAAGATAATCTACTTTATTGCCATTGTCATCCAATTCAAAATAAGGGGAATACTCCCAAAACACCTCACCATCTCCTAAGGTAACACCTCCCCAAGTACCGGTTCCTCCCGACGGTAATTTACTTGTATCTGTATGCATACTTAGATTGTTCTCGATGTCCGAGCGTTGAAAAATCAATTGAAAATAATTACGCCATTGCTGCCATTCTGAAAGCCCTGTCACATCGTTTTCATCCTTCATGGCATCATACCCTTTTCGATCCCACTCGCCTCTCACCAAATTCCACTCCGCATTACTTGTTATCAAAGGCAATTCAGTTTCAACTACCAGAGGAAGATCACTTAAATAACCAATAAAAGCTGCCAATTCTGAAGCGCTGTATTCTGTAACAAATGCATTGTAATGAGCCCCCGTATCAGGATTAAACCCTTGTCCTGTTTGTACCGACTGAAACCAGCCCTTTAGATATTTCCATGTAGCCCCAGTAGACGATTTGACAATATGGCTACCCGTCTTTACAAAAACGGCGCAATCAATTGCAATATTATCTGTATAATAATTCTGTCCACCTCCATGATTGTATATTGCCGCATAATTGGCTCCATCAGCGGAGTTTCCAACATCGTAAAGAACATTTCCTTCCACAAAATTACCTACGGTATAATTATCTAAATAGATACCATTGGTAGGTACTTTTGACAAGGTATTGTTTTTGACAACATTTTCTCTGTTTTGAAAATTTATTCCCAATCCAAGATAAATCGCCCCACCGTCAAAATGATGGTAATTTGGTAAATCATGAATATTGTTTCCTTCCACAACACAGCCTCTAGCTTGTCTAAATTTCACAGCAAAATGAGGTGCGTCATAAATTTCATTCTGCAAGGCTTTGTTGCCACAGCCAGACAAGGTAATCCCAGGTACTTGCGACTTTTGATCCCAAGCAAAATTGTGCATTTTAGAATTTTGTACGGAATTGTTCTCTTTTGTCAAATGAAAAGTTTTGTTCTCGAGTCCTAATTTGACCCCACCGGCTCCTAAGTTGTACAATTCACAATTGTTCACCAAGTTGTCTGTTCCTTCAACTCGGATTCCCCATTGGTTAAAATTACGAATGATGCTATTGTCTATGGTAATATTCTCCGAATTATCTATTACAATACCGTTTTTCAATCCAGCTTCCAAGGTAATATTTTCAATACGAATATTCGCTGCGTTGCTAATACTCAACATATTTGCATTCAAAGTTGATAAGGAAAGCTTTTTAGATTCCCAACCTACGGGAGGGTAAAAATACAACAGCATATTATCGCGGTCAATAAAATATTCTCCTTCAGTATCCAGTTCTTCGGGTATGTTTTCAAAATGAAAATGCGACACTTTTGTAGCAGGGTCAATCGCTCTTCCATTTTCGGTTGTTATTGAAAAAGATGAATTACTACCATATTGCATTTTTATTTCAGCATTGGCTATCTCTTTTATTTGATTGTATTCCCACTCCCAAGAAGAATGTACGACCCCATCCATCCAAATTTTCTCTTCAGAAGTTTTATAGAAATCCCAAGCAGCTATTTTTGCTGACCTTTCGCTATTTATGGTGAATTTTATTCCGTCCGTTGCTGAGTCTTTGGTTCCGGTTTCCAAAATATCTTTATACGAAATCGCTCCGGAAACTTCCAATCTTAAATCTTCCCATTTCGAAGAAATAATCAAATCATTTGCACTTACCACTTCATTTTTATTCGGCCAACGTGCAAGGTCCATTTTACCTTCATCTAACCACAGCATGGAAGGTGTTTCAAAATCGTCTGAAAAGCCATAGCCGTGATGGTTATGTGTTCCCAAATCTGATTTCGAAATTCCCAGACTCGTCAAATCATAGACTTTTATATTCGAAGCCATTGCTGGATTCACCAGATTAAATCCCGAACTCACTGAAGAATAGTCCTCAAAATTATTGGGGTTTAACACAACTCCTCCGTTTAGATACACCGCTCCACAACCTGAAATAGTGATACCATTATGAGCGGATGTCAATTCAATTTCTGAATCTATGACGTAGGTGTTTTCTTCTAACACAATTGTAGTTGTTGTACTGGTACCGGCTGCTATTGCGTCCAACTCATTTACCAACTGCGTCTTATTTGATATGCGTTTTGTCTGACTGTAAAAAACGGTTGTCAATGACAAAAAGCAATACAATACTAAATAATTCTTAGACATAAGTATCATTGTATTTTAGTTCACAAAACATCTAAGTTTTGTCTAATTCTTTTTCACTTGATTTAAATTGCTATTAGCTGATTCCGTTACCTATAGAGATAATTACAATACCTATCACCATACATGCCAATCCTACATACAAGTAGTTTCTAGCTTTTGAAGAGGCAGCTACCCACTCTTTGGTAACCAATCCGCTAACAATGGCAGTGGCCACACATGAGGTGTTAAAAATTGCATAGCCCACAGTATTGCCAGCTGCACCTAATTTAGAAGCTGCAAAGGCAAACAAGGCAGAAGCTGCGTAATGAAATATCGCCATTACAGCGATTAAAACTAAATTTTTCCCAAAATGTGGTGTTTTAAAAGTCCCCCAAGATTTTTTCTTTGAAATTTCATAGGCAAAATATACTGCCATTACAATACCTCCACTCATAAATATTGGAAACATTACGCCAACTGCGGTTACCCACTCTGGGTTCCCAGCAGCCTGACATGCTTTGTGAATTACAGGTCTTCCTATGGCATTTGCGTAGCTAAAACCTGTAGCTAACAAACCTCCAATTACGGCAATTAAAATCCCCGTAAGCACAGATCCTTTGTTTTCTCCTTCAGAATCGCCAGCTTGTTTCTGGTCTTGTTCGCGGATTAAACCTGCCTTTCCGTTTGCAATTACTCCTATTAAAACTACTGCCAGTCCTGTTAAAATCGTTAGAAAAGTATTGGTTGGAGGAATTCCGTCAACGACAAATGGCAATAAAGAACCTATTAGAATAACAGTTCCAATAAATAAGGAGAATCCCAAAGACAAACCGATATGGTTGATCGCTTTTCCCCACATCATTACACCAATTCCCCATAAAAAAGAGGCAGCTGCCATTTTATAAATAACATCTACGGGTATGGCGGCTACAACGTCGGAAAATCCGTTTATCAACACCACGGAGGCAACTATAGGCACAGCAAACATGGTGAGCATAAAAAAGAGCCCCCAAGTATTTTCAAATTTAAAGTCTTTCGTGAATTTTTCTGGTAAGGCATACAATCCGAGCATCAATCCAGCAAATACGGCAATAATAATTCCTTCAATCATAATATTAGTTGTTAGTTGTTAGTTTTTCCCCCTTCGCTTGGCTTCGGAGGACATTTTAGTGTTTCTCGTTAATTCCAATGTTTGAAAAGTCCCCTGGCGAGAAGTTTTCTATTGGTAGTTTATTTTTGTTTTTAGTCGACAATTCTAAAGAGTTCCTTTTAAAACCTGGATCCTCTTCGGCGTAATAATTGTCTTTAGCTACAATCTTCTTTTTTTTATTGGTAATACCCTTTGGTTTGTTTGCAGACGCTTCAAGCGGCACTATTGGATTGTAAAACAAGTTTCTATTGGCATAACTATAAGGATACTTAAAAGCCGCATAGTCGTTTTCTGGAGAGAGCGCAAGAAAATCTTTGAACGTCTCATACTTTGTGTAAGGTGTGTCTTCAATTTTCCCATTGCCATATTTCTTAACCGCATTGTTCCATGCGTTTTGCACCTTCGGCTTTCCTTTGTATGAGTTGTAATACCCACCAACACCATACAGGATTGGAATTCTACAATCTACAAATACATTGTCATTCATATAATTCTGACCTCCTGTATTTAACATAATGGCGCCAAACCCCCATTCAGAATCTAGATAGGATACGTTTTTAAAATAATTCTTTTCCATGAATACACCCATCGCATAATTATCGCAATAGATACCATTGGTAGGCACATTGTATAGATAATTGTTACGCAAAGCATTCCCTCTGTTCGAAGGATTCAACGGACTTGTATATACATACACAGCACCACCATCAAACATATGATAGGTTGGTAAATCGTGAATTTTATTATTATCTACCTCACAATCATTATTGTAGTTCATGCGAATGGCAAAATGAGGCATGTCATAAATCTCATTATTACGAGCATGATTTCCAACACCTTTATCCAAAAAGACACCTGGCATTTGCGATTTTTGATCCCAACCAGAACTGTAAATTTCACAATGATCTACTACATTGTTTCCCGGACGTAATGTTTTCTTATCTCCTCCTCTTAATGTAACGCCATAAGCCCCTACGTGATGAATTTTTGAATGATGGATACGATTGAAAGAACCACTTAACAACACACCTCCCATCACTACATTTCTTATCTCACAATTGGCAATCTCTATATGATGTGATCGTTCTACTATAATCCCATTTTTTCTTCCAGAATCTATCGTAATATTTTCAATTTGCACAAAGGCTGTATTTGAAATATGAAATACATCGTCTTCTAATGAGGAAACATAAATCGATTTTTTTTCAAAATTCTTCGGCGGCATCATGTACAATATTCCTGAATCTCTATCCATATAATATTCTCCTGCCGAATCGAGTTCTTCCAAGATGTTTTCAAAGTAAAAGTGACTCAAACGGGGCAATCCTCCACCTAATCCATTCAACTCTCCGCTTTGTAAAGTGATGGTTTTCTTCTCAATATCCACAGATTTGATATTGGTATAGGTCCACTCCCATGTGGTTCCCAACACACCATCGATCCATACATTTTGAATATCCTTCCAATGTTTCATTCTATCAAATGCAACTCCAAAAGTTCCTCCATTGTTCATAAAGTTTTTGTCTTTATGCCAATCTCTAATTCTAGGTTTAGAAGTACCTTTCTCAATTATTTTAGTAAAAGACACCATTCCTTTTAAAACACCACCTATCTTAGCCTTATCTTCCAAATAAGATGAGTTTTCGTTTTTGTTTGGCCAACGTGCCAGTTCCATGCGCTCACCACCAATACTCAATCCTGTAGGGGCTACTCTCGAGAAATGTTCTAAGTTCCAACCGTGCTTTGACAACTTCCCATAACTATGTATACCGTGTTTTTTTAAATCCACCATGAGAATATTTCCTTTGGCTTCTTCAGATAAAACCCTATCCAATACTTTTGCTTCGGTTACACTTGAAAACCAATTTACCTGTAAGTATTCACCACCAAAGAAAACCACTTTATGGCCTTTCTTTGCTTTTATTACTAACGGAGATTCTTTGGTTCCCGAATGTGATTTATTGAGTCTAAATCCTTTTTGAACGGGATACTCTCCTTCTTCAATTAATATAGTTACACCTCCCTTTGGATATTTTTTTTGACTGTTTAGCTTTTGGACCGCATCAAGCGCTTCTTGCAATGTATACTGTCCTGATGTAGGCGATTCAGTCACTACATAGGTGATTTGTTCCTGCGCAAACAAATGCAATGAAACGCATATCAATATGAATGTTATTTGCTTTTTCATTTTTATAATTCTTTTACGATTACCATGAAAATTTAAAGACTGTGGTGCTACGATATTGCTCACCCGCTTTGGTAATCGACTTTGGAGAACTCGCAATATTAGGTCCATTCTGATAACGATGTGTTTCACAACAAAACCCCTTGTATTTCCCATATTGCTCATCGCTATTTCTTTGTAATTCATTTGAAGTATATTTCCCTGTATACAACAACATACAAGGTTCAGTCGAATGCACAGTCAACTCTCTACCTGAAACCTCTGAAGTTATTTTTGCTACTTCTTGCAATTTAAAATCAGGATTGTCAAAAACATAGAAATGTTCAAAACCGTCGTTCATTGCCTCATGTACAGCTCCAATACTTTTTCCTTTTCTTAAATCGTCAATGTTATTCTCTACAGACACAACCTCACCAGTTGCTGCTCCTGAAGCATCCAACACTTGTCTTTTTGATGTATGAACACTTGCGATATGATCTTCTACCGTCCCTGCAAAAGCATTTAGGTTGAAATAGGTATGATTCGTCAATGCAAGCGGCGTGTCTTGATCTGGCAATGCGCTGTATTCAATTTTCAGTTCATTCGTATCTGTCAATTCAAACACTACAGTGATATCGACATTTCCAGGAAACCCTTCTTCTAAGTCTGTACTTCTCAAAGACATTTTCAGTTTAGCACCGAACAATTCCGCTCTCCAAATTCTTTTGTCAAACCCTTTTACTCCCCCGTGTAAATTGTTATGCCCACAATTTGCGTTTAAGGAATAATTTCTACCGTTCAATACAAATTGAGCATCTTTTATTTGAGAACAATAACGCCCTACTGTACTTCCAAAATAAGGCGCATTTTCAATATATTCTTTCGAATAATAGCCCTCTAAGGTATCAAAACCACAGGCAATATTTTCAAGTATTCCTTTTGCATTTGGCACCCATAACGAGGTTACTGTTGCGCCGTAATTAGTAATACTGACTTTTACGCCATTCTGGTTTTCTAAGGTATATAAGTCAATTTCTTGTTGGTCTATGCTTCCAAATATTACTTTGCTTAGTTTCATAGGTTTCGTTTGGTTTAAATGCTGATTTATTTTTCTTCAAATGCGGCTAATTTCTCCCAGTCGAAAACAACGCCTGTTCCTGGCTCATCTGAGGCTACCGCTCTATAGTTTTCAACAACTAATGGTCTTGTAGTATATTCATCTATTGGAAAGCTATGCACTTCCAGCCAACCTGCATTAGGTTGAGACGACACCAAGCTCACATGTAGTTCTTGCATTCCATGTGAACAAGCAGGAATACCGTATTTGTCGGCAAGCTTTGCTGCTCGTAACCACCCGGTAACACCTCCACAATTGGATGCATCTGGTTGTACAAATGACAGTTTAGATTGTTCAAATGCATACTCAAATTCATGAATGGTATGCAAATTCTCCCCCATAGCCAAAGGCATACCAGTAGCGTCGGAAATTTCACCATATCCTTTGTAATTATCTGGAATGGTGGGTTCTTCAAACCAATGAATGTTATAAGGTTCAAATGCTTTTGCTGCTTCGATGGCTTTTGCTACAGACATGGAATAGTTCGCGTCTACCATAAACGTCACATCCGGACCTATCAATTCTCGTACTGCTTTTATCCTAGCAATGTCTTCGTCCAAATTTTCTCTTCCAATCTTTATCTTCACAGCATTGAAACCATTTGCCAAATACCCTTTGATATTGTTTAGCAGTTTTTCCAATGGAAACATCAAATCGATCCCACCGCAATATGCCTTACAGGTATTGTCTGTTCCTCCAGCGGCCTTCCATAAAGGCTGCCCTGCTTTTTTACAGCGAATATCCCAAAGTGCAATATCGACTGCCGACATGGCGAATGATGCAATTCCACCTCTACCTACATAATGAATATGCCATTCTAGAAAGTCATAAATACCTTCAATATCTGTCCCATCCTTTCCAGTTAACACTTCAGAAAAATCGTGTTCTATCATGGCTTTTATTGCATGACCACCTTTTCCTCCTGTATACGTATAGCCGGTTCCTTCGCTACCATCTTCCAATGTAATGGTCGTGGTTACCAGTTCAAAATGGTAATGATCACCATGTTTTGCATCTGATAATACTTCTGGTAACGGCACTTTAAATAAACGAACGTCTATTTTATTTATCTGTGTACTCATCTTTATCCTTTAAATTTTACGTAGAAAGTTTTCTTTTCTAGATATTGCTCAAAACCATATTTACCATCTTCTCCACCTGTTCCACTCAATTTATATCCATTATGAAATCCTTGGTGCTGTTCTCCATGTCCTCTGTTTACATAGATTTCACCATATTCTAACTCATTGTTACATCTCATAATAGTATTCATGTCATTAGTAAATACCATGGCTGCTAATCCGTATTCACAATCATTTGCAAAGCCAATTACTTCGTCGAAAGAACTAAATTTTAAGACGGGTAAAATAGGTCCAAATGATTCTTCATGCACAATGGTCATATCTTGTTTTACATCCGTTAGAATGGTAGGCTCAAACCAATTTCCTTTTTCAAATTCAGCACCTTCTGGTCGCTTTCCTCCAAAAGCCAATGTTGCGCCTTCTTCCAGAGAAACAGCTACAAGATGCTCCATATGTTTTAATTCATTGGCATTTACCTTTGGCCCCATGTCAGTTTCTTCCAGCATAGGATTCCCTACTTTTAAAGCAGCAACCTTCGGCATAAAAATCTTCATAAAGTCGTCATACACATTTTCATGAATGTACATTCTTTCATTACAAGTACATACTTGTCCACAGTTATCGAAACGAGAGTGTAAAGCCGATTCGGCGGCTGCTTCTAAGTCAGCATCTTCGAATACAATAAATGGCGCTTTTCCTCCTAGTTCTAGTTGTACATGAATTAAATTATCAGCCGCCATTTTAGCAATTTGCTGCCCTACTGGCGTAGACCCTGTCATAGTTACCATTTTTGTGATTGGGTTTTGAACCAATGCAGACCCCATACTACGTCCAGGCCCTGTGATGATATTGATAACTCCTTTTGGAATCCCTACTTTCTCTGCCAAATTCCCCAATTCAAGTGTAGCAAGTGGTGTTTCTCCAGTAGGTTTTATTACAATGGTATTTCCTGCTACCAAAGCCGGCCCCAATTTTCGTCCCGCCAAGGCTAATGGAAAGTTCCAAGCCGTAATTGCTACTACAACCCCTCTTGGTATTTTCTGTATCCAGATTTGCTCATCCGGATTGTCTGAAGGAATAATGTCTCCTTCTATCCTCCTCGCTCCCTCACAAGCATATTCAATAAAAGAGGCCGTTACAGCTACTTCCATACGCGCTACTTTTAATAGCTTTCCTTGCTCTTTTACTAATAGTTCAGCTAAAGCCTCACTGTTTTTCTTTATTTCATTCGCCAGTTTGTACAAATATTCTGCGCGTTTGCGTGCAGGAAGTTTACGCCACTGTTTTTGTGCTTTTTCAGCTGCTTCTAGAGCTTCATTTGCATCTTCAACCGAACCTTTCTGTACGGTTGCTACGACTTCTCCTGTAGATGGATTGAGTACTTCTGACAGATCTCCTGATGCTGTCTGTTTCCATGTGCCGTCTATAAATAGTTTGTATTCTTTCATGAGTTAGTGAGATTTGACTCCTTTGGAGTTATAGTTATTTGACTCCTATGGAGTCATGATTGCATTCTTTCTTTTACTTATAGATGTTTGACTCCTTTGGAGTTATAGTTATTTGACTCCTTTGGAGTCATGTTTGTAAACTTTCTTTTACTTATAGATATTTGCCCCCTTTGGCGTCGCTCAATTCTTGTTTGGAAACTATCTTCCCATCCAACCTCCGTCTACCAAGGTTATACTTCCATGCATATAAGCTGCTGCTTCCGAACAGAGAAATACTACTGGACCTGCGAAATCTTCAGGTTTCCCCCATCGCCCTGCCGGTATACGACTTAATATGGATGTAGACCTCTCTGTATCATTACGTAAGGCTTCGGTATTGTCTGTGGCTATATAACCCGGGGCTATAGCATTCACATTGACACCTTTACTCGCCCATTCATTTGCGAAGGCCATAGTCAACTGACCAATAGCTCCTTTACTGGCGGCATATCCTGGCACTGTAATTCCACCTTGAAAGGTCAACAAGGAAGCCGTAAACACTACCTTACCACTTCCTCTTGCGACCATTTCCTTTCCGATTTCTCTAGTCAGGATAAATTGTGCATTTTGGTTTACTTCGACTACTTTGTCCCACATTTCATCTGGATGTTCTGCTGCAGGTGCACGCAATATGGTACCTGCATTGTTTACCAAAATATCAATGACAGGAAAGTCCTCCTTTACTTCTTTAATGAATGCATACAGCGCTTTTCTATCGCTAAAATCACATTGGTACGCTTTGAAGTTGGTCCCTCTTGCGTTTACTTCTTTTTCAACGTCAGACCCAGACAATTCTAAACTTGCACTGACACCAATAATATCCGCTCCTGCCTCTGCCAAGCCAATCGCCATGGCTTTTCCTATTCCTCTTTTGCATCCTGTAACTATCGCTACTTTCCCCGCTAAACTAAATGTATTTAATATACTCATTTTCTTAAATTTTTATCGTTTTACTGTTGACAATCCATCAACACTTTTAAGCCTTCTGGGTTGTTATCTATGTCTTCAAATACTTTTTGAATACTGGTTAACGGCTGTACATCTGTAATCATTGCTTCAAAAGGCAATTCATTTAATGTTACCAATGCAATTGCTGTTTCATAATCTTCTTTTTCATAAACACGAGCTCCAATCAATTTCAATTCTTTCCAAAAAAACTTAAAAAGATCAATTTCTTTCTTTTGACCGTGTATAGCAACCATTACGATTCTCCCTCTAATGCCAGCTACCTCTGTCATAATATCTAATGCCGGTTGTACCCCTGCAACTTCAAATACAACATCTGCTAAACTACCTTCTGTTTTTTCTTTTACATAACTCACTAAATCTACTTCGAGTGGACTTACAGCATCAAAACCAAGTTCTTTGGCTTTGGCGATTCTGTTTTTATTTACTTCTGAAATAATGACTTGAGCCCCTGTTGATTTAGCAACCATAGCAACCAACAAACCAATTGGTCCTCCACCAATTACAACAGCAGTCTCATCACTTTTCAATCCGCTTAAACGAACATCATGAACCGCAACCGATAATGGCTCTATCAAAGCAGCTAATTTTAAGTCTGTAGTATCCTTAAGTTTATGTAAGGTAAATGCCGGTACGTTCCAGTATTGTTGCATAGAACCAGGACTGTCAATCCCTATAAACTTTAAATCTTCACAGATATGATTAAAACCTTTGTCTGATGGTTTTACCCCTCTATCATCTAAAGGACGCACAACTACTTTTTGTCCTAATTCATACCCTACTACTCCTTCTCCAACAGCATCAATCACACCCGACATTTCATGACCAATAGTTAAGGGCATAGCTACCCTCTGATCCATCATACCATGATAAATATGCACATCTGTACCACATACACCTGTATAAGCTACTTTTATTCTTACTTCGCCTTCCTTAGGCTGCTCTATTTCTTTTTCGATTACAGAGAATTTTTTTTCTCCTTTGTACTGTGTTGCTGTCATGTTCAAATATAAATTACATTTCTTATTTGAACAAAAATAATCATATCCTGAGCATTAAAACAAAACAAAACGCACAGAAGTTGACAGAAATAGCACGTATGACATAAATGCCAATTTCCCAACATTAACCAATTGAATGTTAAAAAAAAGATGCTACAAGTAAAAAAAAACTATCAAAAAATAGGTGACAAAAAAAAAGTACAGCCAATATAATATTGACTGTACTTTATTAATATTATAAAAGATGGCTTTATTCTTTTACCACCTTATAAGTTCCAACAGCTCCGTTGATGGTTACTTTTAAAACATATACTCCGTTGTTTAGGGCAGACATATCTATTTCACTTGCTGCATTTGGGTTCGCTTCTGACTGTATCAATTGCCCCATTAAATTATACAAAGCAATGTTCTGAATTGACTCCTCCGCGTTTACATGTAATACGTCCGTTACCGGATTTGGATAGGTTGATACTCCGTACTGCGTCAATTCATTTACGCCTGCAGTTGGATCCTCCACCATTGAAAATTCAGCAATAAAAATATCATCATTAGCATCAGGGCTTGATGACTTCGCTCTTGAAAACTGAATTACAAAACCTTCATGATAATTTGCCAACCCTGTATTACCTGTTGTTCCATTGCTTTCCAAATCAGAACCTATATCTAAGGTAGAAGGTGTAACATATGCAAATTCGAAAGTGCTATACCCTGTATGATCAAATGAGTCGTATGGAATTTGGATTGCATTTCCTGCTAATACAATTGAAGGATCTCCTCCTGAAATCAATTGCGCACCTACCACAGAATTTGTTAGATTGTCTATGTGCTTAAATGATACTTGTACGTAGTTATCATTGTTTACATGAGCACCTCTATTTCTAATTCTTAAGGTTATTCTATAGGAAGTATTTGGTAAAAGTGCGTCTCCAGAAGTAACCTGATTAGAAATGGTTTGCCTAATACTAGGAGTTTTTGACGACACGCTTACTACGATAGTTCCTTCAGCTCCATCTGTTTCCGTCGTAACACCTCCGCAATAATACCAAGAGCCATCATCTTTTACGACTATTGCTCTTTCTGGTTTAGCTGTATGCGACTCTCCAGACAAACAACTCGACACAGGTGCAGCTCCTTCGAAATCGTTGTTTTGAAGTAATTGCGCTTGATTAGACAGTGGCGCCAACACTAATAAACTAAGTAATAATTTTTTCATAATAAATTGATTTAGGGATTTAAGCTTCCATAAGGAAACTATTTTCATATATGAAACAAATATACAGTATCCTTAATACTTATACATGAAACACACTTCACAAATAGTAACACAATTTTCACATTAAAAACATATACGCTATAACCTAAAAATTGATTAACCCTTTATAAAGTCCTCGACTCACCTGTATAGTACGCAAAAAAAAGCACTCAAAAGATATCTCTCTTGAGTGCCTAAATATTATTTTCTAGAAATCCTAGTTAATCATAATTTTACGAGTTGCCACTGCATTCCCAATGACGGCTCTTAAAATATAGACACCTTTAGGAAGTGTCGCAACATTAATAGTCCCTGTTTTTGTTCCTAACACTTTCGTAGTTACCACTTGCCCAACAGCATTCGATAACGAGACCTGAGAAATTTTAGAATCAGCAGCCACATTGATATGGCTATTGGCTGGGTTTGGTGCGAATGAGAAATTTAAATCTTCTACTGTATCAACACTCAACTCAGACTCCAAGGTAATTGTTACATTAGAAACTTTTAAACTTCCAACACCATCAGCTGCTCCCGATTGTTTATTAATAGAGAAATATATAGACTTATCTGAAGGTGTGTCAATTGTAAATGTTGCAAAATAGGTCGCTGAACCTGCATTTATATTCTGAAATTTTACTTGCATGTTTTTACCTGTTGTTTCTTCTGTATTCGTATTATCAGGTACAGATGTACCTTCAGAACCAGAGCCTAAAACAAATATTTCGTTAATAACACCGCTACCAGCAACCTCTCTTATTGTATTATACATATGCTTATCCATGGTAACACCTGTTCCTAGCACAACATCGAATTGCAACTTATAGATACCCGCCGTTGCGAAATTGACATCTTGTCGGATAAAGGAATTCGAACTGTTACTAAAATTCAAAACACCAAAACCTCCAGCTATCGTACTGTCAGAGTCACCATACCAACCTGCACCTACTCCTGGTGTAGCTGTTGGTAATACCGGCACATCTACAGAAAAATCTGAATTGGTCATTGCTTGACCGAATGAATCTGTAGCAAAAAAACAAAGTGATAAAAGTAAAAAAGTAATTTTTTTCATAAATAATGGTTTAAAATTTGATTAAAATAATTCTACAAGAACCTTTTTCTTGTCACAATCAAATTTACATTTCGCCATGTTCAACGACTGTAATAAATTGCACAAAAAATAACAAAATTTGAACGAACGTTACTACCTACAAATCCCTCAAGAAACAAGATACCCCGCCATAGACGCTGTCTATAGGGGGTTCTTGAAAATATACTGATTAAGGTTATTCTATCACCACTTTACGAGTGATCGTTGCGTTGGCAATGTTAGCTTTTAAAATATACACTCCTCTTGCGAGGTTGGCAACGTCTATTGTTCCATCATTTGCACCAATATGTGTTGTTGATACTTGTTGCCCTAATGAGTTTATCATTGCTACAGATACAATTGCTTCAGAGGCAGCTACTTTTATATGTGTTTTTGCGGGGTTCGGCGCATAGCTAAAATCAGCGCTGTCCTGAATATTTGTATCTAGCAAAGAAACCAATACCATTTCGACATCATCTACATACGTACTAAGCAGTGGGTCAGTTGTTTTAGAAACCTGAAAAACTACGTTCGCTATAGTAGGCGTGTAATCGAATTCAAAATAAGTAAACCCTGTTGAATTATACGCTTCGGGCTTTATGGCCACACTCGCTTAATTTACTGTCACATTCGGTACCGAAGCAACCTCAGACCATCCGCTAAGATTCGCTAAATTTAAATCATCAGCATTTTTCATCGTCAATGTTACATTTTTACCGGTTGTATAAGTTCCGGCAGGTCTTGAAACTTTAATAGAAATTCGGTAAGGAACTCCTGTAGTTAACCCTCCAGCAAATTGTCTTATGGGTGTAGAACCGGTTGTTAGAAATTCAGCATAGTAATTACTTCCATCATTACTAACAGTAAATTTATTTCCACAACGAAACCAGTTACTTGCTGGTACCGCGTTCTGCCTCCCCTCTGGACACCCTCCACAACTTTCGTTACTGTAATTAACACCTCCACTACAGTCAGAAGTTACATCTGACAACGATGTAAAGTCAGATTGTTCAAACAGTTGCCATTGGCCAATCGCTGGTATCGTAATTGTTATAAATAACAGTATAAATAATTTTGTTTTCATAATATAATGGTTTTAAGAGTGGTAAAATTAGTTTGTTGAAATACTTTCATTTTTACAAATTTAGGGCCACTGTATGGATTTGAACGAAACAGATAGCACAATCTTCATGTTCATATTAAAAAAGTTATTAAAACCGTGTTAAACGGGGTTATTCACAATATTATTCCTCATACCAAAGAGGAGTAAAAACCTCCCTGCTATCAACTTTTAACATAAATATTACAAATAACCAACACCAACTAAAAAATATAATATGCTTTACGGTTACAAACTCCTCAACATTTCAAAAAAAAATCCCAAAGAGTATTTTTCTCTTTGGGATAGATTAACGATCTTAAACACTTGTAAATTAATCGACTACAACTCTTCGAATAATGGATGTGTTTCCAATAATAGCTTTTAATACATACATTCCTTTTGGTAAACTTGCTACGTCTATTGTACCAGCAACAGCTCCAATTTGAGTTGTTGCTATTTGTTGTCCTAATCCATTCATTAATTCTACGGAATCATTAGGACTTGAAGCAGCAACATTTATATGTGTTTTTGCAGGATTTGGTGCAAACGTAAAATCAGAATCTTCTACAGTGCCATTCTTCAATGTTGCACTAGGTTTAAAGGCTAGGTTAATTGTTATTTCCTCATAATCATTCCCTAAATTTGATTTAAGAAATTGATTTTTATTAAATACGAATGTTACATTCTTAGTCGTATTGTCATTCGCTCCAATATACCTCACAATAAAATCAAACCTACGATTCCAAGTCCAATCACAGGGAGAACCACCATCGCCGAGAGATTCTATGCGATCTATTTCAAAATCTGTAGAACTTGTTTCAAAACCAAAAACGGTACCATTGCCAACAGTACTTGCATTCACTGCCTTTTGAACGTTTGTTCCTGCAGCTGGATCCCAATCTACCAGGACACTGATACGAACCTCAGGCATTTCTTGCGAAGCAGAATAATCAATACTGTATTCAGTGGAACTATCCTTCGTAATATTATTCCCGTTACCATAATTACAAGAGTCGCTGTTATGGCCTTTTATTCCCGACGCTCCATAGGTTGGAAAAAGTCCAGTTTGCCCAATCATGGGTACCGTAATCAATAATAAAAAATAAAGTAATGTTTTTTTCATAATATAAATGGTTATAGTTTATTCAAATAAAAACCCTTGTTCTTATTTGAAACAAATGTACCTTATATAATTCTTTATAAACAACACAAATTTCACAAATCATGATACAGATATATCAGAAAAGCATTTCCAAATAAAAAACACATTGGCACACTGATTCTAGCCTACAAAAGTGTATTCTAAATTATGTGCTTTTTGTTTTTCAATATTCGTAAAACAAAAAGCACCTCAACTGTATTGAGGTGCTTTCTTGTTTTATTATATTACATTCAATTATATGCCTACATACCCTAATTTAAGTGATATTAGGTGTGCGTATTTTTGAACAACCTTCCCTTTGTCAGCAAAATCGGAAGGTCCTAACCTACCAGACGGTGCAGTAATCCATAGTGCGGCAACGGGTTTACCATACTCATTAAAGATGGGGGCTCCTACACAATTAATTCCTTCTATATCTTCTCCGTAGTCGATTGCATAACCAATGTCCGCTACTTCTTTTAAGGTTTCTTTAAACTGTTTTTTTGAAACTATAGTATTCTTTGTAAAAGCGGTCATTTTCTTTCCTTTTAGAAGTTCTGAAGCCTCTGCCTCGGGAAGATTGGCTAAAATAGACTTACCTCCAACGGAGCTGTGCAAGGCAAACTGTGTTCCTTGCTCTACAGAAAGCTTGACTGGATACGAAGAAGCTACCTGTTCCAAAATCACTCCATTACCACCAAGTAAAACACCTAACATGACAGATTCTTTCAATTCATCCCTTAGGGCACGCATCACATCAATGGAAAGCTCCACTATACTTTGCTCGTTCATAGAAGAAATTCCCAAAGTCAGCATTTTTCTAGAAAGTGTAATTCTTTTTGTGGTTTCGTTCTTTTGCAAATAATTTTTAAAGATTAAGGTATTTACAATCCTAAAAGCACTGGATTTTGAAATTGCTAAGGTTTGAATTATCTCAGTAAGTGTCAACCCTTTCGTTTTCGTTGCTAATAGTTCTATAATTAATAAACCGCGCTCTAAGTTAGGCACATTATAGTTCGCTTTTACGGTTTCTTTTTCCATTCCCCTTTTTTCAGTTTTAAAACAAAAATAACATTATTAATTAAATAGAAAAGAATTGAGACACATAAAACAATTAATTCTCAGTCAATAAATGTATTGTTATATAACAAAAAAAACAGGTTTGCTTATCAAACCTGTTTTTCTACTAAGACATATTTGTTATTTTCTTCCTGTTGAATTTTTCCTTGAATATTCATCGAATCGGATGTTTTCTTTTTTGTGATTCAAATCTTCTTTTTCTTGAGACAAATCACATTTGAATTGAATTAGATACGCCCAAGGTTTCGATTTGGATTGTGCTATATGGCAAACACCCCAAGTAAAACCTTTTCCATTTTTTGTATCATCGTACTTATCTGTACAATACAAACCTGCGGCATCTGGAGGTAATACTATATGTGCTTTTACTTCAAAATTCACTCCATCTTTTGCCCATTGTATGGTATTCTTTTCAGGACCATTGGCTGTAATCATGGAAGCGACTCCTTCTTTATAAGGCCAAACTAAGGCTTCGTGTCCACTTGCAGAAACAGGATTTAATGGATGTTTTACAAACGGTCCCTTTGGCGTATCGGCGATGGCAACTCCCATAGAGAAATTAGGATATGGTTTTTTCAACCCTACCCCTCTTGGCGCAGCGTGCTCACTTCCTACACCCATTGGATGTGCCTTGTAGTACATCCAAATTTTTCCGTCTCTTACAATTAAGTTTGGATCGTGTACTTTTTGACTGTCAAAGTCACCGTACTCCGTGATATCTGATCTTTTCGTAGTACTGGTTCCAAATCTCCCTGGTTTACCGGATACCAAAACGGGTTCTGGATGCCTGTGCCAAGGTCCGGTTGGACTTTCAGCCCAACTCATTCCAATTACATTTTTGGAACGTTCTGTATACGGAAATTTTACCGCTTGGTAGTACAAATAATAGATCCCATTATATACCATTATGTCCGGTGTAAAAACGGAGCGATCATCAAATTCACCTTCTGGTCCTCTCACAGCCGAAGGTCCTTGTTCTTTCCAGTTCTTACCGTCTTTAGAGGTTGCATAATAGATATCACACATGTCCCAAGTATTGGCAGGAATTTCTTTGGTCGCTTTTTTGTAACCTACGGGTGCCTGTGTTTTTGGACTGCGTGTATAGTATACATAATACATACCGTCTACTTTAATAACTGTACTAGGATCTCTTCTTGAAATCCCTTCTTCGTATTCCAAACCTTTCATCGTTTGGTAACTAAAGCTAGAGTAAAATTCGTTTTGAGAAGGTTCTGTTTGATCCCATTGCTCAATATATCTCCGCATAGAAGCACTGACTTCTTTTCCGTCGTAATAACCATCTAAAGTCCCCTTCAACTCGTTATTCTGTTCCTTTTCCGAACTCGCCACGCACGATGTCAAGACAATTGACGTGAGCACTATTAGTTTTTTTAGCATTGTATTTTTCATTTGAATCGTATTTACGGCCTAAGCTTATTTATTTTTCTTTTTATGTTTTCTTCGTCCCTGTAATATTTCCGTGGTCACGCCAAATTTTTCGGGTTGTAACATCACATCTCGAATGGTGCTATAATGCCTGAACTGATTCCATCCTATTTGTTTTTCTGAATTTCTTTTGAGATCGCATTCAAAACGCACTAAAAATGTCCAATCTGATCGTCCGTAATGACATAATCCCCAGTCAAAGCCTTGCCCATCATTGGTGTCTAAAAATTTATCAGCTATATAGGCACCGCCTGCTGGAGGAATGTCTTCCAAGGTTGTAACCACGTCAAAATTAATTCCATCTTCGGAATATTGAACTGTTCCTTTTTCGGGTCCTGCCCAGTCAACCAATGCCCCTATTCCAGTTTTCCAAGGAAACACCCATACTTCATGGCCGCTATTGGTAATTGGATTGTATGGTGATTTTACATAAGGTCCTTCTGGTTTGTCTGCAATAGCAACTCCCCATTTAGAGTCGGCAAACATTTTTTCACAAACTGGATGTCCCTTGTAATATAACAAGTATTTGCCATCTTTCACAATAATCCCTGGATCGTGGATGGCCCCGCTATCCCAAGACCCCGGTTTTTTACAATTTTTAAATTGAGAAAAGCCTGGTTTGTGCTCGTCCAACAACTCACCGTCTGGTGTTGTCGTTAAAATAGGTTCTGGCAGCTTTGTCCATGGACCATTTGGGTTGTTCGCCCATGCCATTCCAACGGTGTTTCTTTGTTCTAAAAAAGTACGGGCTTGATAGCACAAATAGTATTTACCGTTGACCACCAAAATATTTGTTGTAAATACGGAATAGTCGTCCCAAGCTCCTTTTTCTCCACGCTCTACAGCGGGTGCTTTTTCTTCCCAAGTTATACCATCCTTACTCGTAGCGTACCATAAATCTGCGTTTAACCAACTCGATTTTGTATCCAAACAGCGCGTATACCAGATATAATAAAGATTGTCTACTTTAATAATGGAACTTGGGTCTCTTCTGTGCACCCCTTCTTCATAGCCTAAGCCTTTTATTGGCTTGTAACGAAAACGAGTATAGAGTTCATTGTCGCTATCATTTCCTTGAAATCGTTGCATGGCTGCACTTTGGCTTGTAGCGTCTTTTTTTGTGACACTACATGCACTACAGTATCCTAATAAGAATATAAAATAAGCTAGATATTTCATTTACATATAATTTTAAACAAATAGTGGGTCCATAAAAAAGACCCACTATTCAAAAATACAAATTAGTTGTTAAGCGTATTTCTGTTTGATATAGGCAAACCATTTGTTCATGGTTTCTTTTCCTAAAATTTCTGTAAACTTTTTAGATGCTGCCTTGTATTCTTTTTTAATCGCCTCTTTCTTTTCGGCCTCGCTTAGGTTTGCGTCCAATTTAATGGTCTCAATTTTTGTTACCTTATCGAGGTGAACAGGAAAAATTGCATCGCATTGCTCTTTATCAAGAGACAATACCTTTTTCATTTCATTCGTGACACCTTGTGCCATATTTTTGTAATTCTTCTTTTGTGCAGAAACTACTGTCACTGCTACTAAGAACAATACTGTAAGGATACGTGTTTTCATAATCTATGTTATTTAAAATTATTTGTTTTTTTGCTTTTCTCTTTTTGCTTTTTGATGTGCAAACCACTCATTCAAGGTCTCTTTATCGAAGACGGTTAAAAATTCTTTAGATGCCGCTTTGTAAATTACTTTCATTGCTTCTTTTTTCTCCGCATCACTTTTTGAATCATCTTTCTTTACGGCTTCAATCTTTTTCACTTTTTCTAAATGAATGATATAAAGATCTGCCGCTTGTTTATCTGTTAAAGACAAAACTTTCTGCATTTCATTGGTTACTCCTTGTGCCATTTGCTCTACTGTTTTTTGCGCAGATACTGATGTTAAAATCATGGCGAATACTAAGGTTAAAATTGTACGTTTCATTTGATATATAGTTTTTAGTTGTTCGTTGTTCGTTGTTGGCTTTCAGCTGATGATTGCTGATTGCTGATTGCTGATTGCTGATTGCTGATTGCTGATTGCTGATTGCTGGTTGTTACAAAAATAAATAAAATTCATATATAAAACTAGTTTCATATCGGGATTTTTAGCTAAAAAAAGTATTGCTTCTATAAATCATTTACAAAAACAATACTTTTAAAAGCCAGGTGCTTAATCGTATTTCAGCGCTTCTTTCTTTTCTTGCTGATACAACACCCAATTTTTATATTTAGCACTTCCAAACAAGGCTGTGAAAGAAATTTTTGCTTCTTTATAAACTTTCTGTTGTGCAAGTTGCCAAGCCTTAGAATCATTTATAGTAGTTGCTTTTGCAGCTTGTAATTTCTGTACTTTTTCGAAATGTACAGCAAACACATCTGCTTCTTTTTCTGTTTCCAACGCCAATACCTTCATCATTTCATTGGTCATGGCTTTTGCCATTTCCTCCGTGGTTTTAGCTTGAGAAAAAGTGAGTGTAGAAAACAACACAAAAACAACTATTACTAAATATTTTTTACCAGCCTTCATTATTATCTCCAATATTGATAAAACTGTTACCTCTAATTTCTGCTTCAGGAATTGGAAACAATATATGCTTTGGTTGTACATTTCCACCCCATGGCACCGGTTTTGGTGAATTTGAAGCATTTGTATCTTGTGTAAGGTCCGTATCCCATAATTGGTTGGCTACCAACTCAATAAATTTAGTTTCTCCATAACGGAATACATCAAATTTACCGGTCCCTTCAAAACATAGTTCTTTGGCTCTATCCCAAATAATTTCATCTAATAAATCTTCACCTGTCAGACTTCTATCCACTGCTGTAGGAGAAATACCATCACTAGCTAAAAAATCAACGTTATTCAAATCAAATATTCCTGAATTACGCGCTCGGTCTCTAATCATATCCAAAGCATCGTGTGCATCGGTATCCAAACCTAAGTATGCAGCCGCCTCAGCATATACCAAAATAATATCTGCATAGCGCATTACAGGTGCATTCATATCCGTATTAAAGGCACTATTAAATTTCGTTGTAAATCGAAACTTGTGTACATATGATTTGTTCTGATTTTTATTGTACTTGACAGAATTATCTGCATTTAAGGTTCCTTGTGCAATATTGTGTTGATACCTAGGGTCGTCGTCGTCATAGTGATTTAACAATTCTAAGGTTGCCATACTTCTTGCTAAGTTCGTCCAGTCTAGCGCTTTGTTATTTCCTTTTGGACCGTTTACTCCTCCCCAAATACCTGGTTGTAAAAGTTCAAAATCGAATTGTATCTGAAACATCCATTCATGTGAACGCTCTCCTGCAACTGTAAATAAAGTTCCATAATTCGGCTCCAATTGATAATGCCCATCAGTCATTACCTCTTGAGCTTTGTCATAAGCCAATTGATAATAGCTATTATCGAGTCCAGAAGTATCGATATTCAAAGAAGCTCTTGTAAGGTATACTTTTGCTAGTAAACCTTGAGCAGTACCAATGGTAGCTCTTCCCAAGTCTGCCTCTCCATAACTAGGCCTATCTCCTGCCACCCAAGAGGCGTAGTACAAGTTTTCCTCAGCGAATTTCAAATCTTCAATGATAAACTCGTACACTTCTTCAGCAGCTACTCTAGGAGAACTTGAATTCCCCACATTTATCAACTCTTCTTTAATCAAGGGTACATCTCCCCAAAAGCGCACCAAATTAAAATACATTGATGCTCTTAGAAATCTTGCTTCTGCAACGATTCTGTTCTGTACTATTTGTTCATCTGGAGCCACAATCAACTGAGCAGAACGATCTATTACCTGATTGGCTCTATAAATTAGTGAATACGAGCTACCCCAAAATCTCCAAAAAGACTCTTCCGTATTGTCAAAGGTATACCAAGCTTGTGTATTTTGTTTTACATTGCCAAGAAACGTAGTTGCGACATGTGTACCATGGGTAGCAATTTTGATAAAAGCTTCTCCATATCCATCTTTAGATTGCGCTAATTCATCATACACCCCAACCATTCCAATTCCAAGCTCTTCAATATTTGTATAATAATTATCTTGAGAAAGGTTTGATACCGGCAATTTTTCCAATTCGTCATGGCAAGAAGTTGCTATCAAAAGCAAGACTGCCAAAATTCCGTAATATTTATATATATTCTTCATCTTATTCTTTTTTAAAATCCAACTTTAACACCCAATGCTACATTCAACGTTCTTGGATACGCACCATAATCTAATCCAGCACTTGTAATAGCTCTTTGTCCATTGGCTACACCAACTTCAGGGTCATAACCTGAATATTTCGTCCAGATATAGATGTTATCTACATTCGAATAAATTTTTAAGCTCGTAAGTCCGATATCTCTAATGTGCTTTGAAGGCACATTATAAGCAATGTTCATACTTTGAAATCTCACAAAACTACCATCCTCAATACTCAAATCTGTCAATCGCTTATCGGCTAAATAGTCAGGTCTAGGATACGTACCAGTAGGGTTTGCTGGTGTCCATGCGTTGAGTACTTCACTTGTTTTATTCCAGTTATCTCCTCCGGTTCCATTCAAACGATGTCTGTTTCCATTCACCACATCAAATCCGTATTTATAAGTAAAAAACAAACCTAACTCAATACCTTTATAAGAAAAGCTATTGTATATACTTCCAAAGTGTTTAGGTTGTGTTCTAGCAATGATCTTCGAATCGGCTCCGTTAATGATACCATCACCTGTGTATCCTACAAGGACTTCTTCTCCAGATTCAGAATCTGTTTCATATACAGGAACGGTTGGCTGATCTACATATTTTAAATCACCATAAATTGGATCCAAACCGGTACCTGCCCCATACTTTCCAACAAGTTCAGGTTTTAGAACCGGATTTGCAACAGTAGGATCTACAAAATCGTCATAGGTAAACACACCTGCTGTTTCGTACCCTAACCAGTTTCCGAGACTTTCTCCTACTCTAAGCAAACCTGTTGTTGTACCATTTGTAAATTGATCGTCGAAAGTTTGCTCATACGCACCTCCCATATCCAATACTTTGTTTCGGTTTATAGAGAAATTAATATCTGTCGACCATTTGAAATCACCATCAAAATTGATGGTATTTAAGCTTACTTCCAATCCTTTGTTTTCTACACTTCCAACATTGGTCAGCCAACTATCAAATCCAGAAGAAATTGGCAATGGCATTCTCAATAATAAATCGGTCGTTTCTTTGTAGTAAACTTCCGCTGTCAGTCCAATTCTGTTTTGAAACATTCCTAAATCAATTCCAAGATTATATTGATCAGTAAATTCCCATTTCAAATCGGGGTTAGTGATACTCGCACTAGACAAACCAGCAACAGTAGTTTCCCCGTATGCATAATTTGCTACATTCAACAATCCGAAAGAAGCATATGGCGGAATTCCCGCGTTTCCAGTTTGCCCATAACTCAATCGCAATTTCAAATTGGAAATTGCTTTAGCATTTTTCAAGAAACTTTCATTATGTGCATTCCAACCAAAAGCGGCAGCTGGAAAGTACCCCCATTTATCATTGATAAACACAGATGACCCATCAGCTCTCATTGAAAATGTAAAATTATATTTATTAGCATAACCGTAATTCGCTCTAGTTAAGTACGAAATCATGGTTTTTTCTATAAATACTGTTTCAGGAGCCAGAGGTACTAATCCATAATGCAAGCCGTCATACCCCGCAGATTCCACCTCAAAATCGGTCGTCTGTATATATTCCGTATCACGTTTGTTATCAGTTTTTGTATACCCTCCTAATAGTGTAAGTTTGTGTTTGTTACCTTGACCAAAAGCAGTTCGGTAATTCAACATATATTGGGCATTTAAATTTAGGTTTCGATAATGAAATCTAGTTCCTAAACCATTTGATCTCTGTCCTCTACCAAAAGCACCTGGAAAAAAGGCCTTGTTTACCCCGTCCATATAATTCATACCCAAACGCACGTTAGCCGTAAGACCTTTTGAAAAGGTATAGATAAAGTTTAAGTTTCCATTAAACCCATAGGTGTTTTGCAATGTTTGTGTTTTTTCGGCCTCCGTAACCGGGTCTAACCATATTCCTCCTTCTTCTTGATCTTCCTCAATTTGCCCAACCACACGGTCCGGCTGTCTAGACAAAGCTTTGATTACAGATCCCATATTACGTTGATTAAAAGCACCTCCACTTGTTGGTCCTCTTTTTACTGAATAACTTGGTGCTAGTACAGATACTACTTTGAACTTATCATTTATTTTATTCTGAAAGTTAAAGTTGGCGTTGTAACGCTTAAAATAAGAGTTTTTTACAGTTCCTTCATTATTCAAATAAGAAGTTCGAATGGAATACAGATTCCCTTCACTTCCTCCAGAAACACCAAAAGAATAATTTGTAATTACACCCAATTGATATATTTCATCTTGCCAATCTGTGTTGGCCGCATTATCAAACACCACTTGTGCTTCTTCAGGCGTAAGATCTACATAGCTTTCTCCACCTGTATTTACAGTAATGAGCGCATTGGGATTGTAAACTCCTTTATTATATTGTACTCTATCAATAAGGTTTTTCCCGTATTGCGACGTGTTTAAAACATCAACAAATCGGCTGTCGGGAACCATACTTAAACTAGTTCTTACATCGAAAGTCATTTTTGCTTTACCTGCCTGTCCTTTTTTGGTTGTAATAATAACAACACCATTGGCACCTCTAGCTCCATAGATAGCTGCTGCTGAGGCATCTTTCAATACTTCGATAGACTGAATGGCATCTGGATCTAAATTTGCCAAGGGAGAAGATTGCGGTCCATCAATAGCACTTGGTCCTTGTTCTACTTCATAGTTCACCTCTATAGGCATCCCATCAATCACATATAGCGGCTCATTATTCGCGTTGATTGAAGTACCTCCACGAATACGTATGCGCATTCCAGAACCTAAAGAACCATCAGAAGTTGTTGTATTCACACCTGCAATTCTACCTGTCAAGGCTTGCTCTGCAGTTGTATTGTTGGTACGCTCAATTTCTTCAACTTTTACCTTAGCAATGGCACCGGTTACATCTTGTGCTTTTTGAGTACCATACCCAACCACAATCACCTCATCTAGTTGACTGCGATCTTCTTTAAGTACAATATTAATTGTTTCTTGTCCTGTATATGGAACTTCTTGCGTTACATATCCCATTGAAGAAAACGAAATTCTTTTTCCTTCCTCGGTGACACGTACTTCATAGTTCCCATCAAAATCCGTCATAGTTCCAATAGATGTTCCTATGACTAATATACTTGTTCCAGGCAACACTTGCCCAGATTCATCTTTTACATTTCCTGTTACATTTTTTGCTTGTGCTTGTATTTGTTGACTTACACCAGCAAAGAAAAAAACGGTCAACAAAAAGCATTGTATCCATGCCTTCTTGTGGGGGATTTTTTCCATAAATTTAGTTCGTTATTTAGTTAGTTAATATATAAATAGACTGCATTAGTTATTCAAATTGAAACTTGTTTTCATAATTGAACGAATAACACATGGTAAAATTAGTAGGGTATTTCTATTTAGTTTGGTATAAATACCACAAATCGTAACACATTTAGCACATTTGTTACAAAGACAGTCAAACGACTACTAATAGCCCCTATTGCATTCAATCCTTGTCACTATTCTTCTTGAATACCCATGCTCTCAAAATCTATAGACAAAAAGCCTGGTAGTTTATCAAACCTCACCTTTGATTCAAATTCAAATTGGTCTTTATTTTTAAGATGGCCTATGGAAGTTGGGGTTTCATTTAACACTTGATTCCCTTGCACCACATGATTGGATATTTTCTTAGTTTTTCCTTCCGTTTTTAAAACATAAGGTGCCATTAAAAAAACACCTGAAGAACCCCCTAATAAATAAGCTCCTTTGGTCCTCTTAAAATTTGGTAAATATTTATTTGTAGCAAAGCAGGTCAAATTATTTTTAAACAATGTTGATTGGTAACGCAATTCAAACCAATTAGACCAGTCTTGTTGTTTACCATCTGCTTTGAGAAAAGCGGTTACCCCATGTTTGTCATAGGCATCCAACTGAGTTTTCTTATTTTGAGCGTTTGAAATCTGCTTCAAATTTTTATTCACAACATGGTTTTGAATCAAAGCCGGTGAATTGTGTAATTTATCAATAAACAATTTCAACTCAGGATACTGTGTTGTAAATGTATTATACAAAAAGCTGCCTGCTTTAAAATGTGTATTGGCATCTGTATACCAGGTATTCAAATAGTTTGTTGTGTTGGATGCTCTCACTATATGAGATCCTGTTTTATAGGCATAAGGACAATCTACAGCAACATTATTAACCACCTTATTCTGGCCACCTCCATGAATATACACGGCTGCATTTTTGGATCCTTTTGTACTGTTTCCAACATTGTTAAACAGGTTGCCTTCTACGGTATTCCCCATGGTATAATTATCTAGATAAGCACCATTGGTATGAACGTTTTCAAAATAGTTATAACGAATGACATTACCACGGTTGTAAAATTGGTTTCCGGTTGCTAAATACAATGCGCCTCCATCAAAATGGTGGTATTCGGGCAAGTCGTGCATATAGTTATTTTCCGCTACACAGTCGTTCGTAAACTTCATTTTTATGGCAAAGTGTGGTGTGTTGTAAATTTCGTTGTTTCGTGCCGTATTTCCACAACCTGCTAGCGTAATTCCTGGCACCTGTGATTTTTGATCAAAAGCAATATGATGAATTTCACAGTTCGATACCAGATTATTTTCTTTTACCAACGAATAGCTTTTTGCTTCAACACCTAATTTCACACCTCCTGCTCCCATATTGTAGATATGACAGCCATTGACAACCGTGTTATGAGCTCCTTGCACCAAAACACCCCATTGATTAAAGTTTCGAATCATACAGTTTTCAATACGAATATTCGTACTTCTGGCTACGACTTTTTTCTTTTGAACTATATTATCAATACGAATGGCCGTTTCTCTTCCCGATTCCAACACCATACCCTCAATTACCACATTAGAAGCACCTTTTACAGAAATCATATCTGTAGAAAGGGTTGCCAATGTAATAACTTTGTCTTTTACATTTTGTGTAGGATAGAAATACAGCAACATTTTTTCTCTATCTATAAAATACTCACCGGGACTATCGAGCTCTTCTGGAACGTTTTCAAAATGAAAGTGGGTTACTTTTCGAAACACTCCTAAACCATTGTTTGAACAGAAGCCATGGTAATTTCTTTTCCATTTATTTCTTTTACCTGTGTATACTCCCATTCCCATGAGGCAGACAGGACCCCGTCGAGCCATATTTTTTCTTTAGATTTGGATGCGTAGTTCCATCTAGAACCTCTATCGAAATCTACTTTAAAGGTACCCCCTCCTTGCTCCATAAAGCGCTTGTTCTGAAACCACATGTTCTTCTTTTTCTCTCCTTTTGAGACAACATCTACTAAGGAAACTGCTCCTTTGATTTCTACATCAGAAAAATTTCCTTTGAATTGTTTTTTACTATCGTAATAAGGATTCAACTCACCTACGTTTGGCCAACGCGATAAACGCATTCGCTCCCCATCTACCCATAACATTGCGGGTGTTGTGAAATTTGGGTTTTTCTCAAACCCGTAGCCGTGTTTTACAAACTTTCCCAGTGCCGATTTACTCAACCCAGATTTTTTTAGATCGAGCACTTTAATTTTAGAAGCGGCTTTTTCATCAACCAGTGTAAACCCAGCTTGTGACGCTTTGAATTTTTTAAACTTTTTAAAATCCAGTATCGTCCCTCCAAACAAATGTACTTTAGAAGGATTCTCCGCCACTATAACCAAAGGGTTCTCTTTGGTTCCAGATAGCTTCTTACCAATGACAATCTTATCTTCTATTTTATAATACCCGTCTTTGATTCTAATTTCAATTCCTTCGAGAGGATAGCCGTTTTTATCAATCATTTTAGAAACTTCTGCCAATGCTTTTTCGACAGTCGCATGTGTTCCCTTTTCTCCTTCTGTAGATACAGTTACAATATGTTGTGCATGTAATGCAGAGCAAGCTATTGAAGCAACTGCGAGTAAGGTGTTTTTTAAATAGCTCATAATATTCCGTTTATTTTTCAATATAATGATGTATACCCAAAGTATTTTAGTTTAAAAAAGGGAGCCTAAACAGCCTCCCTTAAAAAAAACACAAGGTGTTATTATTTATTCTTTAATATTAGATATTTTAAACCCAAAAACAAATTGTGATTTTAAATCTCTAATGCCAATATTTGAAATATCTATTTTTATTCCTTTTGAGGTCTTCTTGTATTTCAATTCCTTTTCACAGCCCATCAAACGCACTTCAGTTTGTTTTGTAGGAACAACATCTGCGATAAAAATAGTTTCTGTCTCAGGCCATTCTGGAGAGAAGGCATACAAATTGTTTTCTTTTTGAGAAAACCAAAATTCTTTTACTGCATCTCCTTCTTTAGGCGCTATAGTCATTTGATAGATAGGAAATCCTGCATGGAAGTCATGCTTTGAGAATACAGGCTTATTACCTTCTCCCCATTGTGCGTCTTTAATCCATTGGTGCGTATCGTAGATACCTTCTCCGTAGATATCTAACCAACCGCCAATTTCCAACAAACGCTGTTGCATAATTACTGGAATGGTTCCATCTGGATTTGGCCCTATGTTTAATAAAAGATTTCCACCTCTACTCACGATATCCATCAACATAAAAATCAATTCTTTCTCTGTTCTATAATCATCAATATTTTCGATTCTATTGATCCCGAACGACATTCCAATTCCTCTGTTTTCTTCCCAAGGTTTAGAACCGTCAGAGAACCCTGAACCGTACTCAGTAGTATAATAACTTCCATGTTCCCCTCTTACTTTTCCCCAACGATCGTTTATCACAAGTTCGTCTTTGTTTGGTGCATTGTTCAAAGCCCAAGTTAGCAGCGGTAATGTTTGCCATTTTTTATAATCCATCCACCAGTCTCCATCTGAAAACAACAATGCTGGTTCATAGTCATTTACCAATTGCTTCACTTGTGGATACATAACTTCGTGAACATATTTATCCAAACCTGCTTCAGCGGCAGTAACGTCTTCTTTTGTAAATTTCGCTTTTTTATCTCCTTTGGCAGCAGTGTCAACGGTTAAACTTCCCGAGCTCAATATTTTTTGTTGAAGTTCTGTCCAATACGGATTGTACCAATCCCAAATAGAATAATAAAGTCCCATTTTCACCCCTTCTTCTCTAACAGCAGCAGTTAAATCCCCTACCAAATCTCTTTTAGGTCCAGATGAAACGGAGTTCCAAGGCATCCCGTAACTTTCAGACGCTTCTTTGTTTGGCCACAGACAATAACCGTCGTGATGTTTTGAAGTAAGCACTACATACTTTGCTCCCGATCGCTTAAATACAGACGCCCATTCTTTTGGATTGAAAAGCTCTGCCTTAAATCCATCTCTAAATTGGGAATACGGAAAGTCTTTCCCATAGTTCTCATTGTGAAATTTTGTGATGGCATGATGGCGATCTCTTCGGTGTTTTTTTTCTGTATTTGGATCTTCATTCAAAGCATTCCAATACCATTCGGCATAAGTTCCTTTATTGGTATATCCAGGTACAGAATACAATCCCCAGTGAATAAAGATTCCAAATTTTGCCCCACTAAACCATTGAGGTGTTTCTCTTGTATCTAAAGATTCCCAAGTAGGCTGGTATTGTTTTTGTGCTGAAACAAAAACGACAAACAGCAAACTAAGGAGTAGCGTATTTTTTATGTTTTTCATTTTAATAAATTTGTTTTCAACAAAAATACGTGCCATTCGAAGCTTACACTATACTCATAATGCACAACGAATAACACGTATTTTACAAATTAGTTGTTTGCCCTTATCCTTAAGGGCTTAACCTATTGTTTTACTACATTCAAAACTTCTTTTCCATTTTCTGTATAAACAACAAGCAAATACATTCCAGCATCCAAGTAAGACATATCTACTTGGGTAGTAGTTGCATTTGGACGCAACTCTGTCATTTTCTGACCGTATAATGAAAGCACTTCAATTTTTTCTATGATGGCTTCATTTGAAATATGCACATTTGTTTTTACAGGGTTTGGATATAGTGCGCTTAACACTTCATCACTCGTTTTCCCACTTTCTTTGGAAGAAATCGTTTTGATAAATTGAAAATCCATGTTCACCGTTTGACTGCAATAAGATTCACCATTGCTAGACACAAAAGCAGTGTTCGGATTGAAATCCATCTTAAGATTGTGTACCAAATGATCGTTGGACCCTTTGTATTTGATACGCACATCAACGCGTCGGTTCCAACTCCATGCTTGTCCTGGAGTTCCTCCTTCACAATATTTATTTGAATCGGACACCCAATTGTGCTGAACAGAAATCAGTTTAAATTCAGTATCTGGATCTGCATGCAATACAATAAAGTCTTCATCAGCTAACAAGTCAGTTTCTGTTGGGTCCATTCCTCCATTCTGACTGTCAAAATTCACTAAGAAACTAAGATTTATAAATCTTCCCAAGGCGCCTGCCGACAAGTCTATATCGTATTCATTAGTAGTTGCGTTGTATGTTGCTTGGCTAAAGGAACATTCCCCAAAACCGTTGTATTTCACATAGTCTAAACCTAAATCATTACAAGGACACTGTTCGAAAGCGGTAGCGTTCACATCTCCCCTTGTGGTTAGATTTGCAGTGATTGTATTTGACAAGTTACCACCTCCATGCGATAGTGTTGCGTATGTGGTTTCATCAATAGCATTATTTGCAAGCAAAGCAGGAAACAATGAAGCTGTAGTTGTCACATCGTAATTCTCATTAGCACTTGCCATATGATTTGAATGCGAATTATTATAGGCAGAGAATTCCCAGAAAAGTTCGTTATCCCCTAAAGAAGTTAAGGCTGACTTGGTGTTTTTAGCATCGTAAATGGCTGTATCGGTATACAATCCTAAATTGTTCTCTATGGTTGAAGCACAGTAGCGCAATGCAAAGTAATTTTTCCATGCTTCCAATTCTGTCCCAATAGCAGCATTGGTATTTCCTACAGTTGCATCATACCCAATTGCATCCCAGGTATCTCTGTAACCTGGCCAATTGCTAGTGGTAATTGAAGCTATTGTGCTCTGTACTACAACAGGCATGTTTGCTGCCATGTCTATATAATTTGCAATATCAGAATCCACAAACGCAGCTTCATATGCAGTGGCTTGTGACGAACCAGGCTCCAATTCGGCACCTGTAGCTACGGCATCCATCCAGCTTTTCATATACCTATATGCTTTACCTTGTTTTACAATATAGGAACCTGTTTTAATTATTACTGAACAATCAACGCCTATATTGTCTTTGTAACTATTTTGTCCTCCACCATGATTGTAGATGGCGGCAAAACTTGCTGCCGTAAACGTCGAGTTTCCAACGTTATAAAACACATTACCATCGGCAAAATTTCCATTGGTATAATTGTCCAAATAAATTCCATTGGTAGGAATATTGTACAAATAATTATTGTCTATTCTATTTTCACGATTTTGAAAATTAAGCCCTAAACCTAAATACACCGCCCCACCGTCAAAATGGTGGTATTCTGGTAAATCATGGATACGATTGTCTGAAACAACACAAGCTTTAGACTGTCGCAGTTTCACTCCAAAATGAGGCCCTTCCGAAATATCATTTCCTATAACCTTATTGGCTACACCGTACAAAGCAACACCCGGAACTTGTGCTTTTTGATCCCATGCAAAAGAGTGAATTTTTGAATTTAATACCTGATTGTTTTCCTCAACAAGTGAATAAGAGTTTACATTAGCCCCTAAAGAGACACCTCCACCACCTAATCCATAAAGCTCGCAATTGTCAACCGTATTATCAGTTCCTAAGATACGTACTCCCCATTGATTAAAATAACGAATGACACAGTTTTCAACAGTAATACCTGAACTGTTTTCGATTTCGATTCCATTTTTCAAACCTGATTGCAAGGTTAAATTCTCTATAGTAATAGCACTTGCACCATCAATACTAATCATGGTTTCGTTCAATGTAGACAAAGCCAATTGCTTAGATTCCCATCCTGTAGGCGGATAAAAATACAAAAGCATACGATCTCTATCTATAAAGTATTCTCCTGCGGTATCTAGTTCTTCAGGAACGTTTTCAAAATGAAAATGACTTGGCTTACTGTTGGAACTAGAGCTCACATTTCGAACCGGAGGATTTGTACTTCCGCTTGTAACGATATTAAAACTAGAAAGACTTCCGTGCTCCAAGGTAATGGCACCATTGCTATCAATAGCATCTACCTTATTGTATTCCCACTCCCAAGTATATTGAAACACACCATCTGTCCATATTTTTTCACTTGCCGATGTTTTATGGTAGTTCCATGAAGTTACCTTGCTGTTCAATGAACTGTGCACTGTAAATTCCATACCGTCATCTACTGAGTTTGTGGTTCCTGTAGCTAGGATTTCATAATAAGAGATTTGACCGTCCATTTCATTTCGAATGTCTCCCCAATTTCCGGGCATCAACATTTGATCTGTGGTCATTACATCTGTTTTATTTGGCCAGCGAGCCAAATCCATTTTCTCTCCATCCATCCACAGGACCGCAGGCGTTTCGAAATCTTCAATATTCAGCGCATGCCAATTGATCGTCCCTAAATCGGATACCGTAAGCCCTTGTGCGGCTAAATCCAACACTTTAATACTCGAAGAAGCCAGCGGGTCGGACAGTGTAAACCCAGGACTTGCGACCGTATTAAAATCAATAAAATTAGCAGCATCTAATACAACACCTCCATTTACATAAACACCATCGCATCCAGAAATAGTGATACCATCATGTGCACTTGTTAAAGAAATTGCATTGCTTAAATTATAGGTATTGGGTTCTAAATTGATGTGATCTACAGATGAACTTCCACTTGAAATATCTGAAAGCACCGTTTCCAATTCAGAAACAGTTGTTACATTTTGAGTTACCTGAGCGCTAACTACCTGACTAAAAAGCCCTAAACAGAAGGACAAGCCTCCTAGCATACATTTGTTTTTAAAAATCATAATTTGGTTTGGTTAAAGTTTAAGCGATAAAATTCATACAAAACCAAGAGTAAAACATAGCCAAATTTCACTTTAACTAACACATTTTTCACTGAACAAACGCTATGAAAAAACAAAAAAACACGTCCACACCACCCGTATTAACTATGAAAAACCTGAATCAACACTATTTAAAAAAAACAAATAAATGTTTCGTATATGAACTTAGTTTTATATATGCTTCGTAAAAACAGTATTACAATTAAACCCAAAACAAAGTGATTTAGAGGCTAAACTAACCCAATGACAAATTTGTTGTAAATTTTGTCATAAATGAAATGCTCGCAAACCTTAGGCTTGTATAATTTTGAAGTGAAATAATCAACCTCAAAAATCACAATGATGAAAAACAACTTATTTAAAGGACTTCTCACTATTTTACTAGTAGCAAGTTTTTCTATACAAGCACAGGAGTTTAAAACCAACGGAAATGATTGGACTTTAGAAAAATCTCCAAAATGGGAAGAATTAAAAAAAGAACCCATTCCAGAATGGATGATCGATGCCAAATTTGGAATGTATACGCATTGGGGAATCTATTCTGTACCCGCTCATGGTGGACCTGACTATGTAAAAGAACTTTATGCGGCAAATGGAGAAGACCGCAAAGGTGTGAAGGAATACCACAAAAATAAATATGGTGAAATCAAAGATTTCGGATACAAAGACTTTATCCCCATGTTTACGGCAGATAAATTTGACGCCAAGGAATGGGTAAATGTAATGAATGGCGGAGGGGCTAAATTTGGAGGGATTTGCTTAGCACATCACGATGGATTTTGTTTATGGGATTCGAAATACACGAAATGGGATTCGAAAGACATGGGACCGAAAAGAGATATTTATGGGGAGCTTTCAAAAGAAATTCGCAAAACAGATATGAAACTGCTCGCCACTTTCCATATGGCGAGAACTTATGGCTATGTATTTGACAAAGACCATACGAAAGAGGAACGCAAAACCTGGGATATTTACGATGATAAATACAGTCATATTTACAGAAACAAAGACAAGGAATCCAAAGAGAAGTTTGGTATTGAATGGTCAAACAAAGTAAGAGAGGTTATCAACAACTACGGTCCAGATGCCTTATGGTTTGATGGATTGGCAGGCTCTATAAAGAACGAAGAGGTACCGCAGGATTCTATTATCAGCATTTTTCAAGATTATTACAAGAATAAAGGAGGCAGCGGTGAAGATGTTGTTATCTGTAACAAGTTGCCAGGTTCTAAAACATGGAACTTCCCACTTGGTTTTGGTTTGCGTTGCTACGAAAACTGTAGAGATATGGAAAAAGAACCGGAAGGATATTGGCTAGCCGATAGAGCGATTAGCTACCCATGGTCGTATGTAAATGACAAATTCTACAAAGACAAGGCTCCCTATCAAATTAGAAGTTTGGTTGATATGGTAAGTAGAGGTGGTATTATGCTAATGTCTTTAACACCAAGAGGAGATGGATCGATTGACCCACAAGCTGTGGAAATTATGAAAGATATGGGCGCTTGGTTAAAATTGAATGGAGAAGCTATCTACGCAACACGTAAATGGAAAATTCCAGCAGAAGGCCCTACTCCTATGATCATCTTCAAAAAAGGAAAACAAAAGAAAGGTAGCACAGGCTACCGATGGGATTTTAGAAAACTAAATGCCCAGGATGTGCGTTTTACAAGAAGCAAAGACAATAAGAAATTATATGCTACTGTTCTTGGGGCTCCTGAATCAGGAAGCTATACTATTAAATGTTTAGCGAAAGGAGAAAACATTTCAAAAGGAAAAATTGCGAATATCTCCATGCTAGCTACTGGAGCAAAAGTACAATGGTCGCAAACAGAGGATGGACTTACAGTAACTTTTCCTAAGGAAGGCGTTAGTGAGATTGCGAATGCTTTTAAAATTGAATTCACAGATAAACTTGTTTATTAATGATTCGCTTTTTCCAATTTCTTACCATTTCTATAATGAGCGTACAATTGTGCGCTCAAGAAGGACCTAATATCATTTATATATTAGCAGATGACATGGGTACAGGTGATGTGAAAGCTTATAATAAAGATTGTAAGTTTCCTACACCTCATATTGATGCTATGGCAGCGCAAGGGGTAAAATTTACAGATGCACATACGAGTTCGAGTGTATGTACCCCAACTCGTTACGGAATTGTAACAGGAAGGTATTCATGGAGAACCTCTTTAAAAAAAGGAGTAACTCATGGACTCACACCTCATTTGATTGAAGACGGCCGAATGACCGTTGCCAGTTACCTCAAGTCAAAAGGATATGCGACTGCCGCTGTAGGTAAATGGCACTTGGGAATGGATTGGTCGAGCAACGACGGAAAAAAATTAGATAAGATTGGGAAAAACCTAGACCTAAACGCAGCCATTAAAAAGGGGCCAAACGCCTTTGGCTTCGATTACTATTATGGTATTTCGGCTTCTCTAAACATGGATCCTCATGCTTATATTGAAAACACAAAAATCCTTGGTGATTTAGTCATGGTTCCAAATACCTCCGATGTCAAAAAAATGTTAGGATCTGGTGGAAAGGCTGGATGGGTAGACACTAATTTTAAAAGAGACCAAGTGATGCAGACTTTTACGGACAAAGCAGTAGCTTGGATGAAAGAGCAGCGAAAGCAATCTAAAAAACCCTTCTTTTTATATTTCCCTTTAAACGCTCCACACTCACCCATTGTTCCTAGCGACCGTTTTAAAGGAAAGAGCAATTTGTCAGATCACGGCGATTTTTGCATGGATGTAGACGATACTGTGGGACAGATTGTTGCCGCAGTGGAAGCTATGGGGATTTCTGACAACACCCTAATTGTTTTTACTGCAGACAACGGAGTCTCTCCACAAGCAAAACTACAACCTATGGAAGACCAAGGGCATTTTTCTAGTTATGTATACAGAGGTCTAAAAGGTACTTTATACGAAGGCGGCCATCGCGTACCCTTTGTAGTAAAATGGCCAAAACAAATTAAGAAACCTTTTACTACAGACTATTTGAGCTGTACTACAGACCTATTGGCAACCGTAGTCGATATTCATGGTGAGCAATTACCAGACAATGCCGGTGAAGACAGCGTTAGTTTTTTACCTGTTTTAAAAGGTAAAAAACAAACAGACGAGGACAGAAAGGCTATTGTACATCACTCTGATGCTGGACATTACGCCTTACGAAAAGGCAAATGGAAAATCATTTTTGACAAAGGTGCTGGTAGTCGAAGAAAAGACCCAAAAGACAAACCCGTGCTAAACCCTGGACCTATTCAATTGTTCGATATGGAGAAAGATAAAGAAGAAAGCACAAACCTAGCGCAAGAAAATCCAAAAGTAGTAGAAGCGTTATCTAAACTTATGGGCAAACTTGTAGCTGACGGTAGAAGTACTGAAGGAACAAAACAAAGCTATGCTCCGTTTGAGAAATCCAGTGACTTGAAGTTACTAAATCCTTTCAGTCAATATATAGATTAAAAAATTGAAACCCTTTGAAAACACCTAATTATACGTTAGGTGTTTTTTTTTTACAAAAATTTAAAATAATTTGTCATGTATATGCTTTTAAGCGTCTAACAGAGCTAATTCCTAGACTGAACAAAGATTGTTGTTTAACAAATATTTATTTTTGCTAAACAAAACAACAAGTAATGGTCTTTTATCCGTACCTTTGTTGTCTACTGTTAAACAGAAAAAAATGCGCTTAAAAAAAATAATTATTTTATTTCTCATACTTTTTGGAAGTTCTGTTTCCGCTCAAGAAACGTATACTGTTAGTGGAGTCGTAAAAGAAAAAAGTAGTGGAGAAACACTTATTGGTGTTGCCATTATTTTTAAAGAACAACAAAAAGGGACCACCACAAATGGTTACGGCTTTTATTCTATCACTTTACCTGCAGGTGAGTATACAATTGATGTTAGTTATTTAGGTTATAAAACCATTCAAAAAACAATAAGGTTAGGCAGTAGTAGCAAACATAATTTTGATTTGGAGTTTTCCAGTGAAGAAATTGAAGAGGTTGTTGTAAAGAGCAACAATAACATCATTAGTTTAAAAAAACCTGAAATGAGCGTTCACAAAGTGGCTGTGAGCACTATTAAGGAAATGCCTGTAGTTTTGGGTGAAGTGGATATCATAAAATCTATTCAACTGCTTCCCGGGGTTACCAGTGCTGGTGAAGGGGCTTCTGGTTTTAATGTGCGTGGTGGTGCGGAAGATCAAAATCTTATTTTACTTGATGAGGCTACCCTGTACAGTTCTTCTCATTTCTTTGGTTTCTTTTCTATTTTTAATGCGGACGCTATTAAAGATATAAAATTGTATAAGGGCGGTATTCCAGCAAAATATGGAGGACGTGTGGCTTCGGTTTTAGATATTCACCAAAAAGACGGAAATAAACAAGAGCATCACCTAACAGGAGGAATTGGTTTGATTTCTAGCCGATTGATGGCAGAAGGTCCTATTGAAAAAGGAAAAAGCTCCTATCTGGTTGCTGGGCGTGGTTCCTACGCGCATTTGTTTTTAAAACTAAATCCTGAAACCAAAAGTAATTCGCTATCCTTCTATGACCTCAACGCAAAATTAAATTTTGATTTGGACGACAATAATCATCTCTATTTCTCAGGGTATTTTGGACGAGATGCCTTTAATATTGGAAATTTATTTGTCAATTCTTATGGAAATAGCACGTTCAACTTACGTTGGAACCATTTGTATTCAGATAAGTTGTTTTCAAATTTGTCTTTGATATATTCTGAATACAATTACTTTTTAAACCTTGATTTTATTGGCATGGATTGGGTTTCTGGTATTAAAAACTTTCAGTTTAAATACGATTTTAAGAATTATGTTTCAGACAACTTTAGTCTTTCTTATGGTTTAGGTGCCATTCAGTACCATTTCAACCCAGGAGAAATTACGCCTAGTAAAGAAAACTCAGCAGTAAACCCAGGAAAACTAGAACAAAAATATGCTATTGAGCCAGCGGTATATATTGAGGCGGAACAAACATTAAATGACAAATTTTCAGTAAATTATGGATTGAGAGTGAGTTCGTTTTATAGAATGGGTGGTCAGAATATTTATAGTTATGAAAATGATGAGCCTATTACTTTTAATGAAACTTTTGGAATTTACGAGGAAGGTACCGTTTCAGGAAGTACTTATTACAAAAAAGGAGAAGTCATAAAAGATTTTTACGGCTTAGAACCTCGATTTGCCATTTCTTATAAAGCAAATGCTTCGAATGCCTTCAAACTAAACTACAACCGTTTGTACCAATACATACACCTCATTTCAAACACCGTTTCTGCGGCTCCATTGGATGTATGGGCACCGAGTGGTTCTTTTATTGAACCACAAATATTAGATCAATATGCTGCGGGCTATTACCATAATTTTGAGGATGGCGTGTATTCCTTGGAAACAGAGGTGTATTATAAGGATATTCAAAACAGACTCGACTACAGAGACGGCGCCGATTTAATTGCTGAAGATCAAATTGAAACGATTGTTTTGCCCGGGAAGTCGAGATCGTACGGATTAGAACTTTCACTAAAGAAGAACAAAGGGAATTTCAAAGGCTGGATTAGCTACACCCTATCAAATACAGAGCAACAGGTAAAAGGAAGTACGCCGGGTGCTACTGGAATCAATAATGGAGCTTGGTATAAGGCGGCTTACCATAAGTTACACGACATTTCTATCACTACAAGTTACCTATTGTCGGAAAGTTGGAAGTTTGGTGCCAATTTTGTGTACCAATCTGGAAAACCTACCACCTATCCAACAGGGCAATTCACTACAAACATCGGTGGAAATTACAACGATCCCGGCGACAATATAAGTGTTCCCATATACGGCAATCGAAACCAATTCAATATGCCTAGTTATCACCATGTAGACATTGCTGCTACGTTTACCCCAAAACAAGACCCTAAAAGAAGATGGAGAAGTGAATGGGTATTTAGTGTATACAATTTATACAACCGTCGCAATGCCGCTTCGATAAACTTTAGACAGAATGAAGAAACGGGAGCGAACGAAGCCGTTAAAACATCTATTTTTGGAGTTACTCCTTCTTTTACCTATAATTTTAAATTTTAATCACATGAGAACTCTATATTATTTCATAGCCCTCCTAGCGTTTACTTCTTGTGAAGATGTGATCGATTTACCCCTGGAGGAAGGTCCTAAAAGATTGGTTATCGACGCCAATATCAATTGGGAAAAAGGCACTTTAGGCAACGAACAGGTGATTCGACTTACAGAAACGGTTGGATTTTACGAGCAAGACATTCCAGTTGTATCGAATGCCATAGTTACCATTTCAGACAGTTCAAAAGACTATGTATTTGTTGAAGATGGCACTACAGGAATCTATCGAACCACAAGCTTTGAACCCCAAATTGATGAAACTTATACACTCACTATAGAGTACAATGGTGAAACTTTTAATGCCACTGAGAGCTTGAAATCAGTTACAGATATTACATCCGTTGAACAAAGTTTTCAGAATATATTTGGTGAAGAAGTAATTCGTGTTGATTTTAATTATACCGACCCTGCAGATGAAGAAAACTATTATGTATCTGTATTTAGTTCAGACGCTTATTTACTGAATTTCACAAGGACTTGGAGCGATGAATTTATAGACGGAAATGATGACAGTGTTTTTGAAATTGACGAAAACTTTGAACCTGGTAATACTTTAACATTGCGCTTCTTTGGGGTGTCAGAACAATATCACAATTACACAGAGTTATTATTGCAACAGATTGAAAGCGGAGGTCCCTTTGCAACACCACCGGCAGCAGTAAAAGGAAACTGCATCAATCTTACCAATCCGGACAGCAAACCTTTGGGGTATTTTAGACTGTCTGAAGTGGTTACGACTCCTTATGTTATTCAATAGAATTAGATCGTCAAATCTAATAGGGAAAAGTTGATTAGAAATTGCTATTTTTGATATAAAAATAAAGCCCTTGGATTTTACTAAAACTACAGAACAAAGTTCGCATTACGACCATTTAGAAAAGATGTCTACAAAAGAATTGTTGACGCATATCAACAACGAAGACAAAACTGTGGCCAATGCTGTTGCAAACGCTCTTCCTCAAATTGAGATCTTGGTTGAAGAAATTGTAAGCAAGTTAACGATGGGAGGACGTCTTTTTTATATAGGCTCTGGCACAAGTGGTCGTCTTGGTATATTAGATGCTTCTGAGTGCCCTCCTACTTTTGGTGTACCCCACGAACTGGTGGTTGGATTGATTGCAGGTGGTGATACTGCCATTCGTAAAGCCGTAGAAAATGCTGAAGACAATACAAAACAGGCATGGGTCGATTTATCAGCGTATCAGGTAACAAACAAAGATGTGGTGATAGGCATTGCCGCTTCGGGTACTACACCTTATGTTTTAGGTGGTTTGCAAGCGGCCAATAGTGCGGGCATTCCAACAGGTTGCATAACCATGAATGAAAACAGTCCTTTGCACAAAATGGCGAAATTTCCTATTGTAACGATTGTAGGCCCAGAGTTTGTTACGGGCAGCTCGCGTATGAAAGCTGGCACCGCTCAGAAACTTATTTTAAATATGATAAGTACAACTACCATGATTCGTCTGGGTAAAGTCAAAGGCAATAAAATGGTTGACATGCAACTCTCAAACGATAAATTGGTACATAGAGCTGCACAGATGCTCGTTGATACTTTGTCTATCAGTACGGACAAAGCCAACACGCTATTGGCTACATATGGCAATGTCCGAAACGTATTAAATCAATATAAAAAATGAGTACAAACCCTAAAGAATTACGAAGAGGACTTAAATATATTTTTGGGGCACTTCCTTTTTTTATATTCGCGCCACTTCTAATTAATATTGGTTATTCAGCCATAAAGAAAGACCAAAATTACATTTTTATTTGCATAGGAGCTATCACTGCAATTGCTGGTATTGCTTTTATTTTTATAGGAATACGGATCGCTTTGAATGCCTTGTTTTCAAAAAGCTAGGCAACTTTTACTTGTCTTTAAGAATATATTCTTTTTTGGGCGTTGTTGGATTGAAACCAAAATTATCATCGGGCAATTCTATGCCCAATTGATGTATGATATAACCAATGCTTGCGTAATGATGTATGGCATGGCTATGGGCCTGAATCAAGATTGCGGAAACGGTATATTTTGCCGTAATTTTTCCTGTTCCCAAGTCGTCCGTTACCCATACCAAACGCTCTAGATTGTCATTGGCAATTGCATTTATTTTGTCAATGGTACGTGAAACATATGCCAAACCAATGGCAATATTTTCTTCTGCAAGCGCGTTTCTTTTTCGCGCTGTCAAATCGATTTCTCCTGAAACATAGCCTTCAAATATACAATCAAAAACATCCATGATATGACGTACATGCCCACCTATACTTGAATAGTAGGGTGCAACAGATAGGTCTGCGTATTGAGTTTCTGAAATCGTAGTTAATAAATGGATGCTGCGCTGTAAGTTTTTTTCAATAGCTTGAATCATGGGGGCTCCTTATTTTTAGGCTTTGACGTAAATATACAAAATCCATTAGATTTTCTAAAAAGAAAATTCTCCAAACCTTTTTTACTTGTATACACAACAATATTCACTAAAGTTTAACATCTGCGAATATCGGTACCCTTTAAAATGGAAGAAACAGTATAGGCACACTTTGATAAAAACCAAATCCTTGCTAAAAACTAAAAAGACTGCCTAAATTTTAGTTATTGAGACAGCCTTAATGGTATTTTATTTTTTTTTGCTCTAGTACTTCTTAATAAATTCGAGGATTGACGACGTATTCATATCCATAATTTTCACAAAATACAGCCCTTCAGCAAGGTTTGAGACATCAATTCTTTGTCCCGTATAGGCTTCGTTGCGGAGCATCATTGCGCCAAGACTGTTATATACCTCAATTGTCATGGGCTGCTGGTTTTCTCCTCCTACAACGGTAAAACCAGTGGTTGCCGGATTTGGAATCACTTGGTAGTCCAACAAATTATCGAACGCTACATTATTGGTTAGCGTTCCGCATATATCTGTTGTATCAGGACCTCCATCCTCCATAAAATTCCAAGAGAATTCATTTATAAGTGTTACTTTTGCTTCTGCTCCCTCATCACAATATTTACTATTTCCACCATGAAAGCTAACCCCTGTTGGTATATCGTCAACGCCCATTACATTGGGATAAGAGTCCGTAGCCCATCCTGCTAACAAACTGTTATAATGCTCAGTGGATAGCGTTACACCAAAGAACATATCATACATATTATTCTCTACATTTCCAATATCCCAACCGCTTAAATCTTCATCAAAGGAACTTGCATTTCGAAATACAGAATTCATATTCTCAATGCTAGAAACATCCCATTCCCCCAAGCTTGCGGCATTGTCATTATTACCTACATTGCTACAATCTCTAAACATATGATTCATATTTGTAACCGAAGCAAGGTTAGGTTGGTCTGTAGCGAATATTCTTAGGTTCGAGCATCCATAAAAAGCTTGATGCATAGACTCCCAAGCAATATCCCCCCATTGGTCTACAGAAAGTAACTTGTCTTTACTGTGACTGTTATTATTCATCTTAATATCTGGAAAAACACCATAGATATGTACGGTATGCGAACCTGCATCGGAATAGGTATGCGTTAGAATTTTAAAACCAACATCGTTGATCGCCGCATAACCTATTTTCGTACCATCTCCCCAGTCTACCATGAAATCGTAAACATCTTCTCTTCCATGCATCATTATATTCACCTCTTCATCCGTACTGCTCGTTTGCCAAGTTGATATAAAAGGTGCTCCTGTAGTACAATTTATATCCCTACCACCATCTGTAAAACGCCATTCGAAATCATTTATAAGTGTCGTTCTTGCGGAGTTGTTACAATATTCACTCCCCCCCCCTTCTAAATGAATACCGATTGGTACATCATCGACTCCATCACCCTCACCGCTACTAGTATCTGTAGCCCAGCCCTCTAGCGTACTTTCATAATTGCTACTTGAGAGCCCTCCAGCACCTTCAAACATCTCGCCGCTCATATCATCAATGCTACTAAGATCCCATGCTCCGATGTTCTGGTCAAAAGTCTCAGCTCCATAGAATATCCCTGCAAGAAAAACAACTTTAGAAGTATTCCAGCCACCTATAGCTTTATTGAACTGAGTTGCTCCAGAAAACATAGACTCCATATCGATAACATTTGCTGTATCCCAATCACCAATAGCTTGATTAAAAGACGTAGCTCCATAAAACATAGAGTTCATACTAGTAACCTTAGAAGTATCCCAGGCGCCTATAGCTTTATTGAACTGAGTTGCTACAGTAAACATAGACTCCATATTGGTAACATTTGCTGTATTCCAACCGCCAATAGCTTGATTAAAAGACGTAGCTCCATAAAACATAGACTCCATATTGGTAACATTTGCTGTATTCCAACCGCCAATAGCTTGATTAAAAGACGTAGCTTCATAAAACATAAACTTCATATTGGTCACATTTGCTGTATTCCAACCGCCAATAGCTTGATTAAAAGACGTAGCTCTAGCAAACATATAGCTCATATTGGTGACATTTTCTAGGTTTGGTTGGTCTGTAGCTGTTAACTCCGTAAGCCCCGTGCAGCCATAAAACGCACGCTCCATACTAGACCATGCCCTGGTACCCCATTGGTTTATGTCTACTATTTTTGTTCTATCGCCACCATGGTTAAAATAGATTCTAGGAAAGTCACCTGTTATCGTCACTGTATATGTATTAGCACTTGTATAGATATGTGTTGCGTCTTCTGTATGCCCCATAGAAGCAGTTCCATCTCCCCAGTCTACGGTATAATTATACGTATTGCCTGATTTAGTAGGTATGGTAATTGCAGTAGCATCACCCTCTACAGTCCAAGTAGTAATAAAGGCTTCGGTACATAGTTCAGTACCAATGTTTGGAAAACTCCAACTGAGATTCTCAAGTGTATCTTTGGCATCTGCTCCAATGCAGTAATTTCCTTGAGCATCGATAGTAATACCGCTCGGTACATCATCAACTTCATCATCCTGACTGTCACTAGTATCGGTAGCCCAACCTATCAACAAACTGTCATAATTTACTATAGAAAGTGTTACTCCATAAAGCATATTGCTAGCAGTTACCAACTTTGAAAGGTCCCAACCGCCAATAGCTTGATCAAAAGCACTAGCTCCGTTAAACATATCATCCATCTCCAATGCTTTTGACGTAGACCAATTGCTTATATCCATATTAAAAGAAGAAGCATCCTTAAACATTTTATAAAATGTTATTACATTACTGGTAACCCAAGTACCAATAGCTCCATTAAAATTCGTACAACCTTCAAAAACAGATTGCATAGAGCTTATAGAAGAAACGTTCCAATCGTTTAAATCGAGATCTATTGGATTCGGTGATTGGTCTATAGGATGTAAACTTTCACAATTTTGAAACATAGCGTCTAAACTTGTTACTCCTGTCAAAATAGGAGCATCATTGGCCCAAAGCATCAAATTTTCACAGCCATAAAAGGCCCTTTTCATACTACTCCATGCTATATCCCCCCATTGCAAAATGGATGTTAATTTTTCTTTGTTACCATCATTCACATTGTTAAAATAGATTCTAGGAAAATCACCTGATATTTTAACAGAAACTTCTAATCTATCTCTCCCTCCTAAGTCATAAGTATGTGTTATACTTCCTGTCACGCCGGAATTGACTTGTTGATCGCCCCATTCTACCGTGTAATTATACTCTTCTTCATCATAAGTAGGAATTGTGATTGTAGGGTCTGATGCTTCAACAACCCATTCTGTAATAAATTTACCTGCATCCTCGTTATTTTGTGCTTGAAGTTTAAACACAGCGAAAACACTACAAATAACCACATATAATGAACTGACCTTAAAAAAATAACTTTTTACTAACATATTATCACTTTATTGTTTGTTAGCAAAGGTATTTTATTTTACTTGTATTTACAACTATTCTTCTATTTGTTTTTTAACCTATGTATACTTTACAGTGTTATATAAACGACTATAATACATTTATAATTGTACGGAAATACTGCTTATTTAGCTTGAAAAAAATTATCAATAAGTGTGTTTAGCTCAGTCGAAACCTTTAATTTCCAGACAAGCACACCGTAGAAAATTACAAGGAACGCACTCTTTATGAGCATGGTTAGTAGTGGATGAAATGGAAAGCTCCATGCCATAAACAACAAGTAACAACCAAGTATAATTAGGCATAATGTTTTGGTTGTCTTGGTAAAAGGAAATATATGGAACCTAAGTTTTACATAGAACAGTTTAAGGGTATTAAAAACAAACACTACGATTAACGTAGACAATGCTGCTCCATTGATACTCATGACATCAATCAAATAATCATTCAATACATATACAGAAACCGCCATTGCAATTCCATAAGGCAATAATACTTTATAGTGTTTTGAATTGGAGATAATGGCACCGTTGGCACCCAAAAACATATGATACAGCTTTGCTGAAGAAATGGCTAAAACGACCCATATTCCACCGCTGTATTTCTCCGGTAAGAGTTCATAGATCTGTTCAATGTTTAGGTTTATCAGCAAAAACACGAGCCCGGAAACCAAAAACAAGTTAATAGAACTCTGTTTGTATAACTTCTGAACCTCCTCCATTTGGTTTGTATTCAGTGCTTTTGCCACCAGGGGCTGAACAATTTGAGCCATGGCCCTACCGGGTGTTTCAACAACAGAACCTATATAAACAGCAACCGCATAATAGGCCGTATTGGCTATGGCCTCTTTTTGTGGTATCATAAACTTATCGATGTCTATTAAAATGGTTCCAGCAGCACCCGCCAATAGTATATACAGCGAATATTTGAGTATTTCTCCAATGTTTTTAGGTAGTTCCCATGTAAATGCAGGTCTATACAATGCTAATGCATAGAGACACATAACGGCTGTTCTGACAAAATAGGCTCCTGTTAGGTAGTAAACAAATTCGGGTATGGAAATCCATTTAAAATAAACAGCCAACAACAAACAAGTAGCAGCCACTCTAGAAAACAGCTCTTTTAACATATTTCCAAATACAGACTGCATTTGCACTTTTGCCCAGGCATAAAAAATTTCAAAGTAAGCGGTAGCAATGGCTACCAAATAAATAACAAAGGTATATTCCTTTATGATTGGATTTTTTAAGGACAAATAATTCGAAATTTGCTCGTAAAACATATTCCCCAAAAAACCGATGGGAACTGCAACGAGTAAGGGCAATAAAATTGCGGTACTTAGAAAGGCATCTTTTTCTTTTTTGGTCTCATAGGACGAAAAGAATTTTAATATGGTGTATTGTACCCCAAAAGCTGTTAATGGCATTAAAATATTAGCTGTGGACAATAAATAGGTCACCAGTCCGTAGTAGGTATCCTCTATGAAGGCCGTGTATAAAAACAAAGCGTTCACCCCTCCTATCGCAAACGCTATATAGATGGTGATGGTGTTTTTTAAACTTTGCTTAAATACAATTCCCATTTTTTGGTTTTTTGGTTTTCTGGTTTTCTGGTTTTTTGGTTTTTTGGTTTTTTGGTTTTTTGGTTTTCTGGTTTTTGGTCTCAAGCTAACACTAACAGCCTCTTAAACAGACATTTCACTTTATATTCATTCCTTTTTACCCATCACTCAAAACGCAGCACTTCCAGCAAGGCGTCATATATTTTTCCACCAACTTCGTTGCCAAACAAATTCATTGAAAAATCTGCGTTGGTACCTTTAAATTGTTGAAATACTTGATTCATTTTAATAGCATCTGCACCTACCAGTTTTGCAAAACCTTTGTCTACTAGCTCCACCCATTCTGTTTGTTCCCTAACAACAATACAGTGCTTTTTATTAAAAAATGCTTCTTTCTGCAAACCTCCACTATCTGTAATCACTAAACTACAATTTTTTAGCAATTCCAACATATCAAAATAGCCTACTGGCGGTAGCAGAATTACTGGATAATTCAATTGATGTGCTTCCAATATTTTCTTTGTTCTCGGGTGTAAAGGCAGTACAACCTTTTTGTCTCTATGAATTTCCGACAAACCTTCAAAAATTTGCTTTAGCTTTTCAACATCATCGGTATTCTCTTGTCTGTGGATGGTCGCCAAAACAAAAGTATCTACCTGTAAATCATGGTCTTGAAGTACGGTTGATTTTTTTTCAGAAAATCCGCTGTAATACTGTACGCCATCTTTCATGATATCACCACATTTGATCACAGTTGCGGGCAAATTATCAAAGCCTTCTGTTTTTAGATTATGAATCGCTGTATCGGTAGGACAAAGTAATAGGTCTGAAATTCGATCTGTCAAAATACGGTTGATTTCTTCTGGCATTTCCATATTGAATGAACGCAAGCCTGCTTCTACATGTACGACTTTTATCTGCAATTTTCGCGCTGCCATTGCTCCTGCAAAAGTGGAGTTCGTATCTCCATATACAACCACTGCCTGCGGTTTTTCTTTTAACAAAACTGCTTCAATCTTTTCCAACATCTGCCCTGTCATAGCACCATGAGAAAGCCCATTGATATTTAAGTTGTATTTAGGTGCTGGAATTTCCATTTCCGAAAAAAACAAAGCGCTCATATTCGCGTCATAGTGCTGACCTGTATGGACAATTACCTCTTCTACCTTTCCTCTTTTTTTTATGACACGGCTCAGTACTGCCGCTTTTACAAATTGAGGACGCGCACCCAAAATGGTTACTATCTTTATCATTTGCCAAAGTTTGTTTGTATCAAAGCAGCCAATTGCCTTGTGAGTTCTTTTCTATGATACCTTTCAATATGTTTCGATTTTAATATCAATGTTTCGTTTTTATAACGTTGGTACAATTCAATTATTTCTGATTTTTGCCCTTTAGGGTTATCGAAATCAAAACAAGACCCTGCTTTCGTTTCTTTTAGGAGTATTGACAAATCTCCGTCTTCGGGTCCTATGGCTAAAATAGGTCTTTTTGCCAAGAGGTATTCAAATATTTTCCCTGTAATGATACCTTTGGCACTCGGAACTTTATTAACTGCTAATAAAAGTACTTGTGATGTACGTTGGTATTTTTGTACTTCGCTATGTGGTAGGTAATCAATTCGTTTCACATATGGCGTTAAGCCGAGTATTTCAATTTCTTTTAACACGATTGGATCTACTTTTCCAATAAGTTTTATCTCCAAATCATCTGAGAAACCCATTTGTACCTTTGTCAATTCAGCAAGTACTTTCCAGAGTGAATAAGGATTTCTATCCTCATTCATTAAACCGATGTGTGTGATCGAAAATTTTGAATCTAGTACTTCAGATTTTCCAGATATTTCGCCATCATAGCCATTTGTTATTACGTGTGTATTTTTATTAAATTTCAAATAATTCATTCGCATCGTTGGTCCTACAACCAATACGACATCTGCTTTCGTCAAAACTTCTTTTTCCTGACTTTGATGCTTTTTAATAGCTTTATTAGTGAGCGGTAATTGATGAAAATAATCGATCTCTGTCCATGGATCTCTAAAATCGGCTATCCAATTTACATTCAGTCTTTTTTTTAGACCAAGTCCTATCTTGTGTAGGCTATGCGGTGGTCCTGTAGTAATCACGGCATCTACGGAATTGTCATTCAGGTACTTTTCTAAAAACTGTATAGATGGCTTGATCCAAAACATTCTCGCATCTGGAATAAAATAATTGGCGCGTACATACGTGCTTAGTTTTCCAAAAACTGATTGTTTCGTAGCTAAAAACCCAGCACTTGTTTTTGTTGCCTTTCCTTTATTAAATAAGTTGGCTAATTTATATGGCTCCCATATTGGTTGCTTTAACACTTCAATTCCTTTTGGCACTTCTTGAACTAAAGAACTGTCTTCAATGGCGTAATCCGGATTATCAACAGTGTAAACTACCGGTGTAATTCCAAAGTCCTGCAAATACTTTACGAACTTTAACCAACGTTGAACACCAGACCCCCCTGAAGGCGGCCAGTAATATGTTATTATGAGTACTTTCAATCTTGTAGTTTATCGTATAAATGTACTAAGTTTTTGGAGGTTTCCTCCCATGAAAACTCATTTTCTACAAAGGCTTTCCCCTTCGCCCCCATTTGATCGCTTAGTTCTTGATTGTTATAGAGTTCTAATAGCTTTTCTGCAAAGTCTTGTGCATCCTGTTCTTTATGCACCACACCAGCACCTACTTTCTCGACCAGATTTTTTTGTGCAGTCGCGTCACTTACCAATAGCGGTTTTTTAAATGACATGTATTGGAATACTTTATTTGCATAGGCTACATCGTGTTGTTTGTTTCTTCGCAATGGAGATATACATACACTACTAGCTTCAATATATGAAGGAAACAAGGACATATTTTGCCAACCTTCAAAGTCTACAAATGTTTTCACTTCTTCTTTTATAACTTCATTTTTTAAGACCGTATCCGTTGTATTCGAACCGACGATGACTAATTTTAAATTTGGAATTTTATCCTTTACAAACCTTATACTCCTAATAGCCGTTAACAAGCCCCTTCTCACATGTGTATCTCCTAGGTAAAGGACGACAAAATTATTTTTATACTTTGCTAACAATTCCGGCATAACAACGGCGTCCTTATAAAACGATTTTCGTACTGTATTGGGTACTAATACCATTTTCTCCTTTGGCAACTTCGTACGATCCAAAACTTCCTCTACAAATTCTTGTGATACGGTGATTACTTTTGTCGCTCTATTGATAAATTCTTCTTCTTTTTGTTTCCATTTTTTCGGAGAGATTATATACTTCCCTGGAAATTTTTGCAAGTGAGGGTATAATTTCATTACTTCTGGCAAATTATCATGAAGATCTAAAACGGTTGGCAGCTTTTTGTTTTTGTTAACTTTAAATACGGCTTCAGCAATTCTAATGTCATGGATATGAATAGCCTCAATGGTATACCTTTCAATAAAATGTTTTATTTTTTTTGACATTAGGTGAGTATATACCGGCAGTGTATACGCAAGTGCAGACATTTTATACTCAAGTCTATTGGACTTGTAACGACACACCTTTATTGAGTTAATCTCTTCATTCAACATCTCCCCTCCATAAGTTAAGCAAAACAAAAATACTTCATGCCCAGCGACAATCAAAGAAACTGCTTCGTTTTCAACCCTTGGATCAGGAGGAAACGTATAATCCAAAATCATTCCAATTTTCATAGACGCTATTTTCTTCTCTTTAAATACATCAACAATGAGCAAGCAAAAAACGCAAGTAAGGAAGCAAAGACAATAGTGCTTCCCATCTTTACAACTTCTGGTTCAAATTTAAATACAACCGTGTGCATGCCCTTAGGAATAAACATTCCTCTTAGTACATAGTTTGCTCTATTATGTGGTTGTAATTCACCATCGACATAGGCATTCCATCCTTCTTTGTAATAGATTTCTGAAAAGACTGCGTATTGGTCTTTGGTACTGCTACTTGTGTATTGAATTTCATTCGCTTTGTAGTTTAGCAACTGAATAGACGCCAATGAATCTATTGCTATATTCTTTGAAAAGGATTGCAATTCTGGAAATTCATTTTTATTGACAACGGCTGTTTTTTTAGAGTCAAAACCTGCTAAGCTCAACATTTCATCGTTGGATGTTTCAACCCACTGTATGTTTTCTACAAACCAAGCGTTACCATTTGTATCGTCATTTACTTGTAAAGATTTCTTTCCATGCTCTTCAGGCAAAATAAAATATTTGGTATTCAGCATATTCAATACTTGCATATTGTTTTTAGAGATATGAAAATCGACCAATTCTTGATAGCGTCCTAGCTTTGCTGCGTGGTAACCTCCTATAGATTTATGGAAATACGAGGTGGCACCATCGTTCATGAAATTTCCGGAAAAGTTTGCGACGCGGTAATGTCCTTTGTCTTTTAAAATTTCTTTGTCTATACTTGATTTCACAAACGGTTTTTCTATACGTTTGGCAGGGAGAAAATCTTCTGTGTTAACATAGCGTCTGGCAGTTCCAACCGTATCAAACAACAATAAGGCACCAATTAACACAACAATTGTATTGTATTTAGCTTTTCCTTTTAGATAAGAAAACAACGCTACCGCTGTAAAGAGCACCAATAGCAATGAACGCATACTATCTTCAAAAAATATTGCTTTTCTATCCGACTGTATGGCTTCTGCCAAACCTTTTAGCAAACTGTCGTAATAGTTGTCATTTGCACCTTCAAATGCCAATAAATTGGTTCCTAATAAGGCGAAAAATGCGGCAGTTCCACCTACAATATAAAAACTGAGTTTCAATGCTTTTTCTTTTCGGTCTTTAGAAACTTTAGCCGACAAATAGTCTTTTAAAGCCAACATTCCCAACAAAGGAATGGCTATTTCGGCAAGTACCTGAATAGAAGATACCGCTCTAAACTTATTATAAAGCGGAACATAGTCAATGAACAAATTTGTTAACAGTTCAAAATTATGTCCCCAACTCATTACAATTGAAAACACAGTGGTTGCCACCAACCATTTTTTTAATGTATTATCTACCAAAAATAGTCCAAGCACAAACAGAAAAATAAAGATAGCCCCTATATAAGCAGGTGCTGCTACAATAGGTTGTGCCCCCCAGTAAGTAGGTACTGCTTTTGAAAATTGTCGTGCCTGATTTGGGTCTATTTTATCTATTAAAAATTCATAGGTTTTAGAAGTATTTCCTAAATTTTCACTGTTGGCACCTCCTGTAAAACGTGGGATAAACAAATTGAACGTCTCCAACTTACCATAGCTGTATTCAGTAATATAAGATTTGCTAAGTCCTGAACTTGCTTTTTTCTCTTTTCCCTCTGCTGTGATGGTTAGCGTACTTTTACCTCTTGTACTCTGATCTGCATATTCTTTTGTAGCCATGATACTTGAAGCATTCATACCCAAAGCCAGCCCCATTGCCAACACTACTACACTCGCTTGTTTTACAAATGGAAGTAGCTTATTTTTATTCTTGATTTCATCCACCATAAAAACGACACCTAGAATTAGCAATGCAAATCCTAAATAATAGGTCATTTGTGGGTGACTCGTTTGTACTTCTAAGGCCATAGCGAGGCAGGTCAGTACAAAACCTTTGAACAATTTATTTTGAAAAATAAGAAGTACACCAGCTATTACCAATGGTATGTATCCAATGGCATGCGCTTTTGCATTGTGCCCTACTCCTAAGATGATGATAAAATAGGTTGAAAAACCAAAGGCCAAAGAGCCAATAAGGGCCAGCTTCCAATCCATCTTTAGTACCAAAAGCAGCACAAAAAAACCGAGAAAGTATAAAAACAGATAGTCGGCAGGTCTTGGTAAAAAACGTATCAAGCTATCTATTTTCTTGATATAGTCATGCGGATACAATGTACTCAACTGATAGGAAGGCATGCCTCCAAAAGCGGCATCTGTCCAATAGGGTTCTTTATCATAAGCTTTCCTAAATTCTTTGATTTCATTTGCCATTCCCTGAAATTGCTGAATGTCACTTTGAAACAGTTTTTCTCCTTTTAGGACTGGAGAAAAATAACTTAGTGAAACAATCACAAAAATAACTAGGGCACTGAGATATGGAATTAGTTTGTTGATTTTCATTGATTTTTTTATATTTATTTTTTCACAGTCTAATTTGCTTTATGTCTTAATTCGATACCCGATGTTCGTTGTCCGTTGTCCGTTGTTCTTTTTTGGCTTTCGGCTTTCGGCTTTTGGCTTTTGGCTTTTGGCTTTTGGCTTTTTGACGCTGAGGTCCTTCGGGGTCACTTCAACAATTCTTTGGCATGCTCTATAGCTGCATCTGTACTGTTCTTTCCTCCTAAAATCTCAGCAATTTCATAAATGCGTTCTTCCGAATTCAATTTTCTTAAGAACGTTGTCGTTACACCGGCAATATCTTTTTTGTACACTTTATAATGGCTTGTTCCCTTTGCAGCAATTTGAGGTAAGTGTGTAATGGTTATCACTTGCATATAGACTCCCATCTCTTGCATAATATTTGCAATTTTATGACCAACCTCTCCAGAAACTCCGGTATCTATCTCATCAAATATAATCGTCGGTAAACTACTGTATTTGGAGAGAATCAGTTTTACACCTAACATAATTCGGGACATCTCTCCACCAGAAGCTACTTTTTTCAACACGTCAAATTGTCCTCCTTTATTTGCCGAAAACAAAAATTGAAGTTTGTCTTTCCCATTCGCATTGAAGGTATCTATTGTTTCCAATTCAATATTGAAATTGGCATTTTCCATACCTAATTTTGTCAACACTTCTTTTAACTGCTTGCTGAGTTTTGGAATCGCTTTCTGTCGTGCCTCGTGAATTCTTTTTGCGAGGCCATCCAATTTTTGAGTAACCTGTGCAATTGCAGCTTCTTTCTGTTCCAAAAATTCTGTTGCATTTTCAACTTGACTCACCTTTTGATCAAGCCCTTCCTTTACTACTAACAACTCTGAAACCGTAGCAACTCCGTGTTTCTTTTGAAGTTGATAGAGCAATTCTAAACGGTCGTTATAGGTTTCTAATTGAGCTGGATTCACTTCAATTGCCTCACTTGCTTTTTCCAATTCAAAAACCACATCATCCAGTTCAATTTTTAAACTTTCAACACGTTTGAAAAAATCGTCATATTCCGGAGCGTACGTTGCTATTCCCGAAAGTCTTGAATGCACTTGATGCAAAATCGACTGTAAACCAACCTGTTCGTCGGTAGCTAAATGAACACTTTCAGACAGTGCTGCGCTAATCGCTTCACTGTTGTTCATTTTTTCTAATGCCGTTTCTAGTTCCTCTTGTTCTCCTTCTTTAAGTGAAGCTTCCTCTAATTCAGTGCACAAGTGTGCATTGTATGCATAGGCTTGTTTGGAAGTTTCTTGTTCTTTAAGCAATGTATTTAATTCGCTTTCTAAAACTTTCAGACGCACCAATTCACTTTTATAACTGGATAGTAATTCTTCATTCTGAGCTAAGGCATCTACTATTTTAAATTGATAAGACGTTTCTGATAATTGTGCTGTTTTGTGTTGTGAATGCACGTCGATCAACTGTTCTTTAAGTGCCGTTAAAACAGCTAAGGTAACTGGCGTATCATTGACAAATGCTCTAGATTTTCCACTAGGTAGTATTTCTCTTCTAATGATGGTGTCCTTCTCGTAGTCCAGGTCTTCTTTTTCAAAAAAGGCTTGTAACTTGTACTTTTCTATAGCAAAGGTTGCTTCAATAATACATTTTTTCGTCACATCCTTTAAGCTATTCAAATCAGCTCTATGTCCCATCACCAATCCGAGTGCTCCTAAAACAATAGATTTTCCAGCTCCTGTTTCTCCTGTTATTATGGAAAGCCCTTCCGTAAAATCGGTTTGTAAAGCATCAATGAGGGCGTAGTTCGCTATAGAAATATGAGTCAGCAATGGAAATTCAGTAATTATAGGTTATTCAATGCGTAAATTTAACAATTCTTTTTTTGAAAGGTTAGCATTCTATTAAAATAATACGCAGAAATTAAAGTCGGAAGTAGTAAGACTTTATGCCTATTTAATTTTTTCCCATTTTGCATTATTAGGCGCAGAAACTCGACGCAACAGACGTTTTAAATCGGCTGTGTTCACCGTGGGCCCCTCTTTAAACACCTCAACTATTTCATCGGCTTTGGCATCGAAAAAGAAACGAAATAAGTACGAGTTACGACTTCGGCCGTACAAATTGTTAAATAATAATATATTCTCAAGCACCGCATTTTTTGCTTTCTTTTCGTCTTCAGCAAACCGATCAAAACCATCTCTATGATAGGCATACATAATTTGTCGGTATTCCTTGTGTGCAGTAGATAAGATTTGATCTACTAAGGTAAAGCGATTCAAACTGTTTCGTTTGGCTTCCCAACCTTCATAGTTTCCCTGTTGGGCTAAATTTGCAATATTGAGCGCCTGCTGATAAAAAGGTTCTCCGCCTTGCAAAGCAAAGGTATCTGAATCTATTGCCAAAATCATGTAGATATAATAGGTTATTAGCGAAACCAAGTTAGATTCGTAGGCATTTGGGTTGTAAATCAGAGGTTCATATTCTACATACTCAAAAGCAATAGCGTTGTCCTTATAATTAAATATGGGACTTTTATAGGAACTTCCATAGACTGGACGCACTGCATTGACCTGTAAGGTACCTGTAAAGTTCCCGTTGTTTTGGGAGTTAATAATGAGGGTCATCCCACATTCGATACGCTCCTGTGTTTTAAAAACCTTACTAGTCCATTGTTTGTTATTGACAAAATCTGTCAAAGCCTTTTCAAGGGTTGAGAACACTTGTTTATTGGTACCGCTCAATTGATCTGCATTGATGGAGATCGAACATTTCAATTCTTGAGCATATCCTATTGCTGCCACAAGAAAGAATGCCGACAAAAACAATTGGTATTTACTCATGGTACCTTTTAAGTATTTCTGAAAATATATTTGAAGCTACAGCTTCTTTAGATTGTAACGGATATTCTGAAATAGTATTGCCTTTGTCGATAATGGTAATTTTATTCGTATCTCCTGCAAACCCTGCTCCTTTATCGCGCAGAGAATTCAATACAATCATGTCCAAGTTTTTACGCGCGAGCTTTCCTTTGGCATGTTCTATTTCATTGTTTGTTTCTAGGGCAAAACCAACCAAAAATTGTTGTTCTTTATGAGTTCCCATTGCCGCCAAAATATCTTTGGTTGCTTTCAATTCTATTGGAAGGTTGCCTTCTTGTTTTTTAATTTTTGTATCAGAAGTACGCAATGGTGTATAATCAGCAACCGCTGCCGCCGCAATAGCAATATCTATTTCTTGATAGCGGGCGTGAACTTCATTGTACATTTGTTCTGCAGACACCACATCAATTCGTTTGACCAAGCTGTGAGAAATTTGCTGACTTGAAGGTCCAGAGATCAATAAGACTTCTGCACCAAGATTGGCTGCTTTACGAGCCAATTCAAATCCCATTTTCCCAGAGGAGTGGTTTCCAATAAAACGTACAGGGTCTATGGCTTCATAGGTTGGTCCAGCGGTTATCAGTACTTTTTTCCCTTTTAACGGAAGTTTCCCCTCCATATCCGCTTCTATAAACCGTATAATCTCTTCGGGTTCAGCCATACGTCCTTCTCCTACCAAACCACTTGCCAATTCACCAGAAGCGGCAGGAATCAACTGATTTCCATAGGATGTTAATTTTTCAATACTTTGTGTTGTTGATGGATGTTTGTACATATCTAAGTCCATCGCTGGAGCAAAGTATACTGGGCATTTTGCGGATAGATATACTGCCAACAACAGATTATCTACGGTACCATTTGTCATTTTAGACATGGTATTTGCCGTGGCAGGTGCAATGAGCATAAGATCTGCCCAAAGTCCTAAATCTACATGGTTATTCCACAATTCATTCTCTTCATTTTTTTCATAAAAAACAGAATGTACTGGGTTTTTAGAAAGTGTAGATAGCGTAAGTGGGGTTATAAAATCCTTCGAAGCAGGAGTCATGACCACTTGGACATCGGCTCCTGCTTTGATACATAGTCTTACTAAATGAGCAGTTTTGTAGGCGGCAATTCCTGCGGTAACTCCTAATAGAATTTTCTTGCCTTTTAAAACACTCATTTATTTAGTCTTTTTGCTCTGAATCTCTATGATATACTTTATCATTCAACCATTCTTCAACAGCCATAGCATGACCTTTTGGAAGTTTTTCGTAAAATTTAGAAACTTCAATTTGTTCTTTATTTTCAAAAACTTCGTCTAAGCTATCACTATACGTAGCAAACTCTTCTAATTTCTCAACCAATTCCTTTTTCAAATCTCCATTGATCTGATTTGCTCTTTTTGCAATGATCGAAATTGCCTCATAGATATTTCCTGTAGGTGCTTCTACTTTCGATTTATCGTAGGTTATAGTTGTGTCTGGTGCATTTGTGTTTTTGTGATCCATCGTTGACTATTTATTAACTTATTAATATTGCTTTTTCTTCTTTTATGCGTTTTAGCATGTTATCTGACTCCTTCATGTATGGAGATTCAGGATAATTCCTTTTTAGTTTTTCATAGGCCTTTTCGGCTGCAGTTAAACGTTGCCATTTCTTTTGATAGGTACTTCGTATACCGAGTTCATAGGAGGCTTTTAACTTGTAGAAAAAAGCGACTTCTCTATAAGAAGTTCCCAAGAATTCTGAGGTAAGATTATCAAAAGAGGTTATTGCCGATTCGTAATAACCAATGTCGTAATACTGTTTTGCTATTTCAAAAGCTTTTGTTTCCAATTTGTATTGCAGTTCAAAAACCATCTGATTTGCTTCTGGCAAACGTTTAGAGTCTGGATAGGCATTGATATATTTTTGAAAAGAAGCTAAAGCTTCTCTGGTTGCCGTTTGATCTAAGCTGTATTTTGGAGATGCCATATAGTGGCTTTTGGCTGTTGTAAATTCAGCTTCTTCTCTTTTAGAACTGTTTGGATAATTTGATACAAAACGCCCAAAGTAATACGCTGCGCTTTCGTAATCCTTTGTATTAAAATAAGATTGTGATATCATATATTGAATACGCTCCATCTGAGGCTTTCCTTTATAGGCAGGCGTAATCATTTCAAACAAACGCAAAGCTTTACTAAACTTCTTGTCTTCGTAGAGCACTGTGGCCATTTTGTACTTCTCTTCAACTGTTCCCTTATTCAGTACATTATTGTACTTACTACAAGACATAAAGACAATTGCTACGAATACTATTAATAGATTTTTAGATGTAAGCATTTTGCAAAATTAATCATTATTTGTGAATTATTAAAGTGATTTCTCAATTTGAAACCAAAATCAAAAATAAGCGTTAAACGATTTAAAAAAAACCGTAGAGACGCTAAATATTTGTTAATTCACTTTTGTGTAAGTTTTTTGCAAAAAGTGTCAATTTACCCGTAAGTTCTTTTGTAGCATTTACCAATGGAAGTCTTACGTGATCTTCAGAGCTTACATCTCCCAGCACAGCAAGTAGTGCTTTGATTCCTACAGGGTTTCCTTCTTCAAAGATTAAATCTATGACCTCCATCAATTGGTATTGAATTTCAAAAGCAGCTTTCGTATTTCCTTCCAAGCCGAATCGAATCATTTCCGAAAATTCTCTCGGATACGCTTGTCCAACCACAGAAATAACGCCTGCACCCCCAGCCAAAGTCATTGGTAATGCAATCATATCGTCGCCAGACATTACCAAAAAGTCTTTTGGAACGCTTTGTAAAAGCTTCATGGCTTGCACCAAATCGCCTGCTGCCTCCTTTACTCCAATTATAGTATCATTCGCTGCTGCCAATCGAACTACGGTTTCTGGAGCTATATTTGAACTTGTTCGTCCTGGTACATTGTAAAGTATTACTGGAATTGGGCTCGCCTCCGCGACAGCGATGTAATGTTGGTATATGCCTTCTTGGGAAGGTTTGTTGTAATACGGAGAAACTGAAAGTACAGCATCAAAATCTGATACATCCAAATTTTCCAAATCACTAACGACTTGGGCTGTATTATTACCTCCAACACCTAATACTAATGGTAAACGACCGTTGTTTACGGCAATCACTTTTTGCTTCACCTGCTCCTTCTCCTCTGCCGTCAAAGTTACTGATTCCCCTGTAGTACCAAGTACAACAAGATATTCAACACCATTGTCGATTTGAAAATTGACAAGTTCTTCTAAGGCGACAAAATCAATACTTTTATCTTCCTTAAAAGGTGTAATCAATGCGGTACCAGTTCCAAAAAATGCTTGCATTATAATTTGTTTAATAACTTTAAATATTTTACCATTTCAGTATTCAACACTTCAATTCTTCTTTCGTTGTCTGAAATTGCCAAATCATACAAGCTGGTCTCCGCTGCTGCAAAACCGACTTTAAATTTCGACTTGGACTGCAAAGTTATCACATTCAAATATAAATTTTCTTCAAATCCGTAGTTTATCAACAAATCATATTCATTTTTAACAAATTCTTTTAGCTTGTTTAATTTTAAACTTCCATACCAGCCAAAATCTTTGAAAGTACATTCGTAGTCGGTATATTCTTGCTCTTTTTCGAAGTTCTTATATACCAAAAACCGTAAGTTTTCTTTTGGAATTTTGAAGTCGTTTTCTACGGCACGCAACACATTAAAGGCTAAAAACTGAGATTCTTCAATAAGAATTCCAACAGTTCTTATTTTTGAAGCATCCATATTTCTTGTCTCCGAAAGTGATTCTTCATGGGATTTTTTGAATTTCTTTTGAATACTTTTCCTTTTCAACTTGGCTAAAAACATGCTTGAATTTTGATTTACACAAAACTACTTAATTTAATCATAGGAAGCGTTCTTTTTTGAGCTACTTGTAATTACAACAAAAAAACACGACGAATTTGAAAAACACAAAAGATGAAAAAACACATAACTTTAGTACTGAGACTAATTATTTCTGTAATTTTAATTCAAACTTTACGTTTTAAATTCACGGGACATCCCGACAGCGTTTATATTTTTTCTCAGGTAGGCTTAGAGCCTTTTGGAAGAATTGGTATTGGAATTATTGAACTTATAGCCGCCATTCTCATTTTAATTCCGAAAACGAGTTGGCTGGGTGCTTTGATGAGTTTAGGAGTGATTAGTGGTGCAGTTATGATGCATTTAACCCAATTAGGTATTGAAGTCCAAGGCGATGGCGGGCTTCTTTTTTACACAGCACTTTTGGTCTGGGCACTTTCAGTAGTATTGCTTTGGAAAGAACGTAAACAAATTCCTTTTGTTGGTAGTCGTTTTGGATAAAAGCTATACCAATTCAGCAGAAAGACCTAATTCTTGTAACTTACTACATTTAGGCTTCAAATCGTCGTACTCACCAGATTTTACGGTACATTTTCCTTTGTAGTGTACTAAAACGGTGCATTGTTCTGCTTGCTCTAAGGTGTGCTCACAAACATCAATCAAGGATTCAATTACAAAATCAAAAGTGTTAACGTCGTCATTATGCAAAATAATCTCATGCTGAGGGGTTGTCATTTCTAAGATGTCTAACTCCTCTTGTATTTTCTCTTTCGTGTTCATCATCATACTACTTCATTTATGCTTTTCATCTAAAGGAAACTCTAGATTTCTTTTCAGACTACAAATTTAAACTTTTTTTAGATATTTCAACGATACCCAATTGTTACGTTCCAAGGTTTTTTGAAGTGTCATTCCTAAAGTACTTGCTTTGGCATCTATTAATGGAATGTCTTCTTTGTAAAAACCACTTAACAATAAGAAACCATTTGCTTCCAAACAATTTGCATACACCTCCATATCATTTAACAAGATATTTCTGTTGATATTTGCAATGATTACATCGTATTGTTTTCCTTCTAACAAGCTCACCTCTCCTTCATAAGCCGAGATATGTGTACAATTATTGCGTTCAATATTTTCCAATGAGTTTTCATAGCACCAACGATCTATATCGATTGCATCTATAGGTTGCGCTCCTTTCATCTCCGCAAAGATGGCCAAAATTCCGGTACCACAGCCCATATCTAAAGTCTTCTTAGCTTCTAAATCCATTTCTAACAAATGCTGCACCATCATATGAGTAGTCTCATGATGTCCTGTACCAAAACTCATTTTTGGTTCAATAACAATATCGTATGGTAAATTTGGATTTTCGTGAAATGGAGCACGAATCGAAACTTTGTCAGCTACCTGAATTTGATTGAAATTTTTCTCCCACTCACTATTCCAGTTTACCTGTGCTATTTCTTCAGATGTGTAACGAATTTCAAATTCATTGGAATTCAACACAAATATACTTTCCAAAAGACCTTCTTTCCATTCTTCTTTCTGAATGTATGCGACGACCCCCTCTTCATTTTCAACAAAACTTTCGAAACCTGCATAGCCCAGTTCGGCAATTAACATTTCAGTTGCGGGCTCTTTAGGGGATACGGTAAAGGTATAAGCTAAATATATGGCGTTCATCTCTTATTTATTTTGCTGCAAATATACGTTTTTTGCTTTTTGGTTGGTGACTTTTGGCTTTTGGCTTTCGGCTTTCGGCATTTGACTATCGGCTATCAGCTAACGGTTAACGGTTATCGGTTATCGGTTATCGGTTATCGGTTTCTAAAAAAAGAAACGATTGCTCATCAAACGGATGAGCAATCGTTTAGGTTTAATTTATTAGGTTGTTTGGAGAGACTTGCATTTTAGCTATTTACTAAAACACACCTAAAGTTTTAAATTTATTGAATTGCTTCAATGATGGCAATAAAATCTTCTACCTGTAAAGCAGCACCACCTATCAATCCACCATCAACATCTTCTTTCGAAAAAATTTCTTTTGCGTTTCCTGGTTTACAAGAACCACCATACAAAATAGAAACGTCTTGCGACAATGCTTCAGTGTATTTATCAGCCACAATTTTTCTAATAAACGCATGCATTTCTTGCGCTTGTTCAGCAGTTGCAGTTTCACCTGTTCCAATAGCCCATACGGGTTCGTATGCCAATACTATATTGCTCCAAGCCGCAGCTTCTAAATGGAACAATGCGTTTGAGATTTGCGATTCTACTATTGAAAAGTGATTTCCAGATTTACGGTCTTCCAACAATTCACCAAAACAAAAAATTACTTCCAAACCATTTGCCAACGCAGCGTTTACCTTTTCAGCTAACAAAGCATCCGACTCACCAAAGTACTCTCTTCTTTCAGAGTGTCCAAGGATTACAGATTTCAAACCAATTGAAGTCAACATTTCAGCAGAAATTTCACCTGTATATGCTCCACTTTTTGCTTGGTGCATGTTTTGAGCTGCTACTTCAACTACAGATCCTGAAGTTACCTCAGCTACAGCTGTTAAGTTTACAAAGGTTGGTGCAACTACCACTCTTGTATTGTTTAAGGTTTTTCCACTCAACCCAGCAACCAATCCGTTCGCCAATGCTTTAGACGCTGCCAAATCATTATTCATTTTCCAGTTTCCTGCTACTATTTTACTTCTCATGATTTAAATTTATTTAATTTATGTTTGCTTAAATAAGCAATTGTATTTCACTATTTATTTCTTATTTACGAATTGCTGCTTCAAATTTTTCATCATTAGCAACGGTTGCCTTGAACAATTCAATTGTTCCTGATGGTGCTACTACCATATATCTAGGAATCCAATCTAAATCAATCGATGCACAAAAATCGCCTTTCCATCCTGATTGCAGGTAATAATGTTCACCTCTTACATTGTATTTTTCAATTCCTTTCTTCCAAGATTTTTGGGTTTTATCTAAAGACAAAAACAAATATACAATATCCTGATTATATTCGTTTTGAAGTTCTTTTAATTTTGGCATTCCTTTTATACAATCGGAACACCAAGAGGCCCAAACTTCTATGACCACTTTTTTTCCTTTGTATTTCTTTAGTATTTCTGAAAAAGAAATACTTTCTCCTTCTAAAGTTACCAGTCGGTCTGACAAGGCTTTGTCAGAAAATTTAGTTGTATCCTGTGCTGCAACACAAGAAACGAACATAAAAAGTAAAGCTATGAATAGATTTTTCATTTTTGATATGAATTGAATTTGTGAATAATTACGTCTGAAAATTAAGACACAAAAAACATGGCAAACTTACATTTATTTGCTTGTTTTTTCATCAAAACTAATTTCACTTCACGCAAACGTTTTCGGATAACTAACCCAATCTCACTTTAGGATCTAGCCAACCATACAACAAATCCACCAATATATTTATGAGTATAAACAAACTTGCAATAACAATTACGGCCCCCATAATTACGGGTTGATCTAAGGTGTTTAGTGCATCTACAATTTCTTTTCCCAGCCCGTTCCAATTGAAGATATACTCAACAAAAACTGCTCCAGCTAACATGGAAGCAAACCAACCGGATATTGCTGTAATAACCGGGTTTAACGCATTTTTTAAAGCATGTTTATATAAGATTCTAAACAAAGACAATCCTTTCGCTTTTGCAGTACGAATATAGTCTTGATGTAAAACGTCTAACAAGGAACTTCTCATCAATTGAATCACCACTGCCAATGGACGTATCCCTAAAACAACTGCAGGCAAAATAAGGTTCTTCCATTGCAGAAAAACACCTTCACCAAAATCATCTACTTCATACAAACTACCCGTCATATTTAAGTGCGTATATTTCTGCAAAACAAATCCAAATACCCATGCAAAAACAATCGCAGACAGAAAGGAAGGCACACTCATACCTATGGTACTAATAACCGCTACAATTCGGTCGAAATAACTATCCTTGTACAGGGCTGAAAGTATACCAAACAACACACCAATAAGCAAAGCAATACCAATTGCACTCAGTGCTAACACAGCTGTATTGGGTAAGGTCTCCGAGATGATATTCACTACAGGTTTGCCATTTTTCTGAAAAGATTGACGTAAATATGGATATTTTAAAACCAAATTAAAAGATTCAAAAGAAAGGATCACTTTTGTATTGTATTTCTCCGATTCCAATGCTGTATAATGACCATTCGAAGTACTATGGATAGAAACTGGAGATAGGTCGTTTAAATAATATACATACTGCGTTGTCAAAGGTTTGTCGAATCCATACTTCTTTTTAATGGCGGTCAATTGCGCACTGTCTTGTCTTTGATCTAAAAGCATGCGGGCTGGATCTCCTGGCAACACGTTAAATAAGAGAAACACCACAGTAATTACCCCAAACAAGGTAAAAAAACCATAACCTAACTTTTGTAAAACATTTTGGATCATATCTATCGCTGTAACGAAACAAATGTAAGGAATAATTTCATTTATGGTCATGCATTGTTACTCTTGACACTGACTCTGACGCTGGCTTTTGACTTTTGAGCTTCGACTCTTGACTTTTAACTTATGACTTTTGTCCCTTTCCAACTTAACACTATATTTGTTTTCTTTTAAATCGGCACATGAAAAACGAACAGGAATTTATTGAAGTATTAGGAGCTCGCGCTCATAATCTAAAAAACATAGATGTTAAAATCCCACGAGAAAAACTTGTTGTGATTACTGGTTTAAGTGGTAGTGGGAAATCGTCTTTGGCTTTCGATACCATTTATGCAGAAGGACAACGTAGATATATCGAAACGTTTTCAGCATATGCGCGTCAGTTTTTAGGTGGATTGGAACGCCCAGATGTAGATAAAATTGACGGACTTTCACCGGTGATTTCCATCGAACAAAAAACTACTAATAAAAATCCGCGTTCTACGGTTGGAACAATTACTGAAATATATGATTTTTTAAGGCTATTATTCGCGAGAACTGCAGATGCTTATTCTTATGAAACGGAAGAAAAAATGGTCAGCTATAACAATGCGCAAATTCTCGACCTGATATTAAAAGATTACAACTCAAAAAAAACCATCATCTTAGCTCCTGTTGTCAAATCTAGAAAAGGACATTATCGAGACCTCTTCGAACAAATAGCCAAACAGGGCTATGTAAAAGTACGGGTAGATGGTGAGATTCGAGATATCGAAAAAGGCATGCGCCTAGACCGTTACAAAACCCATGATATTGAGATTGTTGTAGACCGATTGGTGGTTAACAACACTTCTATTAAACGATTGGAAGAAAGCATTAAAACTGCTTTATATGCCGGAGACAATATATTAATGGCGCTGGAACATGACAGTACTACTCCTCGTTATTTTAGTAAAAACTTAATGTGCCCTACTTCAGGTATTTCTTACCCAAGCCCAGAACCCAACTCGTTTTCTTTCAACTCCCCTAAAGGAGCTTGTACTGAATGTAATGGTTTAGGTACTGTACAGTTTACGAGTCTAAAAAAAATAATCCCAAACGATGAGTTATCCATTGCTGCTGGTGGAATTGTTCCTTTAGGCGAGCAAAAAAATAGTTGGATTTTCAAACAGCTATCATTGATAGCTGATCGTTATAATTTCAAATTAACAGACCCTATTAAAAACATTCCTGATGCAGCAATGTCGGTTATTTTAGAAGGCGGTGATGAAAAGTACGAAATCACATCAAAAGACCTAGGAGTTACCCGAAATTACCATATTGATTTTGAGGGGATCAATGCGTTTATCGGCGATCAATACAAGACTAGTGAATCTTCGAGTATCAAACGATGGGCGAAAGGTTTTATGGATGAAAGCAAATGTCCTACCTGCCATGGAAATAGACTAAAAAAAGTTTCTTTATATTTTAAAATCGAAGGTAAAAACATTTCTGAATTGGCGCAAATGGATATAATAGAACTGTCTAAGTGGTTCGAAAAACTAGACCCATTACGCTCAGAACAACAACGTATTATTGGTTCGGAAATAACAAAAGAGATAAAAACGCGCATTCAGTTTTTATTAGATGTTGGTTTGGATTATTTAACCATTGATAGAACCTCTAAATCACTTTCTGGAGGGGAAGCACAACGAATTCGGCTGGCAACACAAATTGGCTCCCAACTAGTAGGTGTATTATATATATTAGATGAACCGAGTATTGGATTGCACCAACGCGATAATGAACGACTCATTCAATCACTCTTAAAGTTACGGGATATTGGCAATTCTGTACTGGTCGTAGAACATGATCAAGATATGATGGAATGTGCGGATTATGTATTAGACATAGGCCCTGGAGCAGGAAGGCATGGCGGAGAAATTGTGAGCGAAGGTTCTTTTGAAGCCCTTAAAGCACATAAAACCCTTACAGCAGATTACCTTACCAAACGAAAACAAATTGAAATTCCAAAAAAACGTAGAAAAGGAAACGGAAAGAAATTAATACTTTCTGGAGCTTCTGGAAATAATTTAAAAAACATTTCAGCAAGCTTTCCTTTGGGAAAAATGATTTGTGTAACGGGCGTATCAGGTAGTGGTAAATCAACACTGATAAATGGAACCCTGTATCCAATTTTAAACCGACATATATACCGCGGTGTAAAAGAACCGATGCCTTACCAATCTATTAAAGGATTGGAATATGTTGACAAAATAATTGACATTGACCAATCTCCAATTGGTAGAACTCCAAGATCGAATCCGGCTACTTACACCGGTGTGTTTAGTGAAATTAGAAGCTTATTTGCTAAAACACCAGAAGCCTTGATTCGAGGTTATAAAGCAGGACGTTTTTCTTTTAATGTAAAAGGGGGACGCTGTGAGACCTGTCAAGGTGGTGGTATGCGCGTAATTGAAATGAACTTTTTACCCGATGTGCATGTAGCATGCGAAACGTGCCAAGGCAAGCGATTCAATAGAGAAACCCTTGAAATTAGATTCAAAGGAAAATCGATTTCCGATGTACTCAACATGACCATCAATGAAGCCATTGTGTTTTTTGATTCGATTCCAAAAATCTATAAAAAAATAAAAACAATTCAAGATGTTGGCTTAGGTTATATCACTTTAGGGCAACAGTCTACTACATTATCTGGTGGTGAAGCGCAACGAATAAAACTGGCTGCTGAGCTCTCTAAAAAAGACACCGGAAACACCTTTTATATTTTAGACGAACCCACTACGGGTTTACATTTTGAAGACATCCATGTACTTATGCAAGTACTTAACAAACTGACAGACAAGGGGAATACGGTACTCATTATTGAACACAATATGGATGTAATTAAACTCGCAGATCACATTATTGATATTGGTCCGGAAGGAGGTAAAAAAGGAGGTACAGTTCTATGCGAAGGAACTCCTGAAGAAGTGGTAAAAAACAAAAAAAGTTATACTGCTAAATTTTTGCGCAAAGAACTGAATTGAATTGAGAACTTCAGTAGACCTCTTTCGTTTGTTATTTCTTGTCAACCCTTGCATATTTATTGAAAAAAAAGGTATATTGACACTTTATATTGCTTAATTCTAAATACTATCTATGAGCCCAAACGAAGACAGAAAAATACGCGAAAAGTTTACCCCCAAGACTTGGAATGAAATCAAAACGAATGATTCATGGGGTATTTTTAAAATCATGTCAGAATTTGTAGACGGTTATGAACGCCTAAGTCAAATTGGTCCATCCGTAAGTATTTTTGGCTCCGCAAGAACCAAGCCAGGAGAAAAAAACTACATTTTAGCGGAAGAAATTGGCTACCAACTTACAAAAAGTGGTTTTGGAGTCATCACTGGTGGAGGACCCGGAATTATGGAAGCAGGAAATAGAGGCGCACATAGAGGTCAAGGAATTTCTGTGGGACTGAATATTGAACTGCCATTTGAACAGAACGACAACCCTTGGATAAACAGGGGCATGAGCCTAGAATTTGATTATTTCTTCGTTCGAAAAGTGATGTTTGTCAAATATTCTCAAGGGTTTATTGTAATGCCAGGAGGTTTTGGAACACTCGATGAATTGTTTGAAGCAATTACACTTATTCAAACACATAAAATTGGGAGATTTCCAATAGTACTAGTCGGAAGTAAATTTTGGAGCGGTCTATTAGATTGGATTAAATCGACACTCTTAACTGATTACAAAACAATTAGCGAGGAAGATTTAAAGTTATTTCGAATTGTTGACACTGCAGAAGAAGCAGTTGATCATTTGAATAAATTCTATGCAAAATATAGCCTAAAACCCAATTTTTAAGTGTAACTCTACTATTGAAAATTCTAGTATACATATTATGTTTTATTTCACTTTTCTGTCCAAAAGCAACTGCCCAAAAAACAAAAATTAGCATCAAGGCACTTTTGATTACGGACAAGGATCAATTGGCTGTTCAACAAAAAATAGTTTACATAAATAAAAGTGCTGATTCCTTAGAAAATTTAGTTTTCCACAACTGGCCGAAAAGTTTTAAAGATCGCAACACCCCTTTGAGTATTCGTAAGCTTGAAGGTCATAGCAAAGCTATGTATTTTGCAGATTCTATCGATCTAGGAAACAATACCATTCATAAAGTTTCAGCAAACTTCAAACCCGTAACCTATAGAGATTATAATGATAAACCAGATCTATTAGAATTGTTGTTGGACAAGAAACTGGCACCTAAAGATTCGGTTATTATTACCATTAATTACAAAATAAAGATTCCCAATAGCAAGTTTACGGGGTATGGCAAAAACAAAAATGGTGATTATTTGTTGCGGTACTGGTACCTTTCTCCTGCTGTCTATGAGAACACCACCTGGGCAGCCTACAGCAATTTAGACATTGACCATATGTATATGGAAGTGGCAGATTACGATTTAAAGGTATATTGTCCTCCCAATTATTACACAAACACAACACTAGACACCAAGGTAGATTACACTAAAAATTTAGCCATTTTTGAAATGCAAGGAAATGACCGAGTAGATGTGCAACTCAATATTACAAAGGAGCGTAGTTACAGCTCTTTTAAAACTTCTCATGTAAAAATAAGAACCAACATGGATGAAGCCTCCATACCGAAAAGTATAAAGAAAGATCTCTTGCAAAGAGAAATTGATTTTATTGAAAAATACTTGGGTCGGTATCCACACGACGAGCTTCTTATCGATTACGACAGTTACAAAAGAAATCCGGTATACGGACTCGAAAAAATACCAGACTTTTTAAACCCTTTTTCAGATGTATTTAAATGGGATGTCAAAGTTTTCAAAATACTCTCAAAAAAAATAATTGAAAACACCATCATTACAGATAAAAACAAAGATTATTGGCTTACGGAAGGAATTCAAATCTACCTAATGATGGAGTACGTAAACACCTATTATCCGGAGGCAAAACTTTTTGGTAATCTTTCAAAAATATGGGGACTTCGCACTTTTAATGTAACCCAATTGGATTTTAATGAAAAATATCCTTTTGTATATCAGTTTACAGCCCGGAAAAACCTAGACCAATCTCTAACCACTCAAATAGATTCTTTGTCAAATTTCAATAGAATGCTTGTAAACAGCTACAAATCTGGATTAGGAATGCGCTATTTAGAACAGTTTTTAGGAGATTCTATCTTTAAAAGCAGTTTGAAGCAATTTGTAGTTGACAACAGACTAAAAACAAATATTGTTGCCAATTTTGAAAAAGAGATTGCAAAAAACACCGATAAAGACATTAAATGGTTCTTTGGTGATTACCTACATTCAAAAAAGAAAATTGATTACACCTTAGAAAAGGTAAAAAGGGATAAAGATTCTATTTATATTACGGTTAAAAACAAGCGTAATATTACAGCTCCAGTAGCGCTGTATGGTGTAAAGGACAAAAAAATAAAATGGAAAAAATGGCTACCAAAAATAGACAGTACAAAAACAATTTCGGTTCCAACAGGCGATTATGATAAAGTCTCCCTAAACTATGAATTCCTTTATCCTGAACTCAATATGAGAGATAATTGGAAAAATGTAAAACCGAAATTGTTTGAACGCCCTTTACAGTTTAAATTTCTTAAAGACATTAGTGATCCCTATTACAATCAAATATTTTTTGCGCCTCAGGCTGCATATAATTATTATGATGGGGTGATTTTTGGTATACAATTTAATAATATGTCGATCCTTCAAAGAAATTTTGAATATTCCATTACACCGACGTATAGTTTTAAAAGTCAAAATTTCTCAGGAGCATTTCATTTAAAATATTCGTATTACCCAGAGAACACAAGTATCTACAAATTTTCCATAGGAGCATCCGGTAGTAGTTACCATTATCAGGAAGATTACCGATATAGCACACTACGTCCAAGCGCAAAAATTTACTTTAATAGAAAAACACTGCGCACACCTGGTGAAAACTTTATTACTGTAAAATACCATATTGTAGATAAGGAGATTGAACCCGGAGTTGAAAAATCTGACGAAGACAAATACAACCTCCTCAAAATTTCATATAATTTTAACCGTCCAAATATAATACATGACCTTCGGTTTGAAACAAGTCTGGAAATCTCTAACCATTTTAACAAATTCACTTCAGATATTAGATACAGAAAATTAACTGACAAAAAGCACCAACTTGACTTTAGATGGTTTACAGGGATTTTCTTAAACAATGGCGCCGATAGGTCTTCCAACTACTTTAGTTATGGCTTGAGTAAACCTACCGATTATCTTTTTGAATACAATGTTTACGGTAGAGATGAAGATACTGGATTTTTATACCAACAGTTTATCATGGCAGAAGGAGGATTTAAAACCTTTTTTAAAGAAAATCACCAACAATATGCTAACGACTGGATGACAACTTTGAATACTAGTTTTAGTATATGGAACTGGTTAGAAATCTACAATGACATCGGCTTTTTAAAGAGCTCTTATCATTCGGTCTTTTTTGGACACGAATCTGGTATCCGTTTTAATTTTATCAATGATATTTTTGAATTGTACTTCCCTGTATATTCCAACAATGGATGGGAAATGCAGGAAACAGATTACTTCAGTAGAATACGATTTTCGTTTGTTCTTCAACCTGCGCAAATATTTAATTCAGCTCGAAGAGGTTTCTTATAAAACTCTCAACTAAAGAACTAAGTATCAACTTATTTGACAAACTTATTCTTCCATCTCTTAAAAAAAGCGCACATCAATAGATTTTTACAGTACATGTAAAGACTGGTCTTCTTTTAATTCTTATTAATAATCCCTACCTTTGCACAAGCAAAAAATGCTACCAATATGTCTTCAACCACTACAGATACCCATACACAAAACCTATCTTTTCAACAATTCAAGGAAGAGATTTTACAAGATTATTATATCGCCGTTTTGAGTAGAGAATGTAGCCTTTTGGGTAGAAAAGAAGTACTTACCGGGAAAGCAAAATTTGGAATCTTTGGAGATGGTAAAGAATTGCCTCAAATAGCGATGGCAAAAGCGTTTCGAAAGGGAGATTGGCGATCGGGCTACTATAGAGATCAAACGTTTATGATGGCCTTAGGCGAATTCACTCCTCAACAATTTTTTGCCGGCTTGTATGCACATACAGATATTGATTCCGAACCTTTTTCGGCTGGTAGACAAATGGGTGGTCATTTTGCTACACATATAGTCGATGAAAATGGTGATTGGAAAGACCAAACAAAACAATACAACACCAGTTCTGATGTATCCTGTACAGCAGCTCAAATGCCTAGATTAGTGGGCTTAGCATATGCTTCAAAACTCTATAGAAATGTAGCTAGTTTAAAAAAAGGTTATGACAAGTTTTCTAACAACGGAAATGAGATTGGTTGGGGAACCATTGGAAATGCAAGTACGAGTGAAGGGCACTTTTTTGAAGCCATCAACGCCTCTGGGGTATTGCAAATCCCTATGATTACCAGTGTTTGGGACGATGAATACGGAATTTCTGTACACGCCAAATACCAAACCACCAAAGAAAACATTTCTGAAGTTCTACAAGGTTTCCAAAGAGACACCGAACATGAAGGTTTAGAAATACTACGTGTGAATGGATGGGATTATGTACAACTTATCGACACGTACAACAAAGCTGCAGAGGTATCGAGAAAAGAACATGTACCTGTATTGATACATGTACAGGAATTAACACAACCGCAAGGACACTCATCCTCAGGTTCGCATGAAAGATACAAAAGCAAAAAACGCTTGCAATGGGAAGCAGATTTTGATTGTAATAAAAAGTTCCGTGAATGGATTCAAGAGTTTCAATTAGAAGGGGAAAACGGTGCAGTTCTAAAAATTATTGCTAACGAGCAGGAATTAATCGCTATTGAGACCAGAGCAAAAAAGGAAGTCTTACAAGCCAAAAAAGATGCATGGAAAGCATTTTTATCACCACTGCAACAAGAACAACAACAGTTAATTCAACATTTAGATCGAGTTTCTAAAGTTAGTAGTAATAAGAATTTCATTATTAAAATGCGTAATGAGTTGGCAACCAACAAAGAGCCTTCTCGTAAAGAAATATACAGTACCGCTAGAAAAGCAGCGCAATTTTTGAGAAATGAGAATTTTGAAGAAAAAACAGCTTTTCAAAAATGGCTAGTCAAAAACAAGCAAATTACTCAAGATCGCTACAGTACAAAGTTGTACAACGATACAGGAAATGGCGTTAGTACAATCTCAGAAATTGCACCGACCTACGCCGAAGAAATTCCTGAAGTAGATGCAAGAATTATTATCCGTGATAATTTTGATGCCCTGTTAAAAAAACATCCTGACCTTTTTATCTTCGGAGAAGATTCTGGTAAAATTGGTGATGTAAATCAAGGCCTTGAAAGCTTGCAAGAAAAGCACGGTGAAGATAGAGTGACTGATACGGGTATTAGAGAATCTACTATTATTGGTCAAGGAATAGGAATGGCCTTAAGAGGATTGCGCCCTATTGCTGAAATTCAATATTTAGATTATCTGATTTATACCATCCAAACTTTAAGTGATGATTTGGCGTGTTTGCGATATAGAACTTTTGGAAAACAAAAGGCGCCGCTCATTATTAGAACTAGAGGACATCGTTTAGAGGGAATTTGGCATTCTGGTTCTCCTATGTCTATGATTTTAGGGACACTTCGCGGCGTGCATTTATTAGTTCCAAGAAACATGACAAAAGCTGCAGGTTTCTACAACACGCTATTAAAATGCGACGAGCCAGCTGTGGTTATCGAAAATCTAAATGGCTACCGACTCAAAGAATCACTTCCTAATAATTTAGGTGAATACACAACTCCTATTGGTTATGTAGAAACCATAAAAGAAGGAGCAGACATTACTATTGTATCGTATGGCTCTACTTTAAAAATTGTGGAAGACACTGCCTTAGACTTATTGCAGGCTGGTATTGATGTAGAAATCATAGATGCGCAAAGTTTGATGCCTTTTGATATTGAGCACGACATTTCTAAAAGCGTTCAAAAAACAAACCGACTTTTGATAGTAGATGAAGATGTACCTGGTGGTGCTTCTGCCTATATTTTACAAAAAGTACTTGATGAACAAGACGCATATAATTATTTAGACAGCAAGCCTGCTACCTTAAGCGCAAAAGCCCACAGACCAGCATACGGTAGTGATGGTGACTACTTTTCAAAACCTTCAAAAGAAGATGTCTTTGAAGCGGCCTATAAAATAATGCATGAGGTAAATCCAGCTAAATTTCCTGAATTGTATTAGGTTCAGAATTTGACAAAAAACAAATAGCCGAAAACAAAACGATAGTAACTTTGCTATCCAATGTTTTCGGCTATTCAACTAACCAAACTAACCTAACTTATGTATTTTTATCCCCCTTTAAAATGACTTTCTTTCTTGCTCCATTTCTAAAGGAATGTTTTCTACTTCTTTCATATATACTGCATCCTTATTTAGAGAACCAATAATATCACTAAACAAAACAGTATACACCATACCTTCTCCAATAACATTATCATGCGCCCCTTCAATTGTTGCATTAAAAACTTCTACTTCAATATCTATTTTCTTGGTATCTCCTCGATAATATACCGTATTCATTTCTACTTAGTCTTTTCCTATGGTCACCCTTTGTACAAAAGGCAAAATAAAGTCAGAGGTGTTTACAGTAACAAACCCTTGTACTAACTCCAATGGAACAGGAATGATTCCTCCACCCTCGTAAGTAGGCACTTCTAAATTCTTACAACCGTAATACGCCACATCTGTCAATTTATTTTTTTTAAAGGAAGGGTGTTTTACCGTAACGGTAACACTACCAGTTACTTCTAAAATAATATCTTCAGTCAGGTCTACATCGGTCAAGTTGAGTTCTTCAGGAATGTTCCCCGTTATGGTAACATTGTAACCCGTTGTTTCATAATTATGAGTGATGGTTTCGGACTTTGCAGAAACCTCAGAATTTTTTGAAGATTCTAAATCCAAACCAAACCCTAAATTGACTGTTGTAGGTTCTGTGATCGGTTCTGAATTACCATCTTCTAACTCTGTGGTATCGTTACAAGAAACAAGAACGCCTATCAAAAGCAACGCAATACCTATGTATTTATTAAAATGTTTCATTGTCTTATCTTTTATTTCTTAAACAAATGTACGGTCCTATTAGGTGTTTGTTTCTTATATCAAGGCGAAACAACCATTTTGACGGCTCAAACGACTTGTATACTATCTAAAACAAATACTTGTTAAACTTGGTAATCCTTTATTATAAAAAAACAAGTGGTATCGAATCGATACCACTTGTACTTTCCATTACCATTATTGGCAACTCACTACTTCTTAGGGGTTCCATTCTCCGTCGCCTGGCGTACCGAAGACTGGGAAAGTAAATCCTAATCCATCTTCAAAAGATGTTACTTGATATTGTACACCTTGACCTAATACGGTTGGGTGATCACCTGTCAATACGCCTCCAGTAGTCGTAACAACTACATCTACCAAAGGTGCTGCTGTATAATAAACTGTGTTTAATGTTGAGGTTTGACTCAAAATTTGAATGTCTGTTACTACATTGCTCGGCAATCCTGCTTGTACCGTAACCATTACGAAACCTTGTACCAATTCTAAAGGAATTTGACTAGACTCTGATCCTCCTGTAGGTACGTCTATGTTTGAAATACCATAATAAGCGATCTCTACCAAATCGTTTGGTACAAATGAAGGATGTGTTACCGTTACAACAACATCTCCTACAACTTCAATGGTAAGCGTTTGTGTTAGATCTACTTCTGTAAATTCAGTAGGTCCTCCAACAATACCTCCAGAAACATACACGGTATAACCTGTCGTTTCATAGGTATGCAAATCTTCAGCATTTTTGGCTTGTACTCCTGATTGTGGAGTTAGCTCAAGTCCAAAGCCTATACTTACCATTCTTGGTTCTTGAGGTTCTTCTACCTCTGTTGAATCGTCGTTACAAGAAGTCAAACTTCCTAAACTAACTACAGCTAATAAAGCTACTAATGTGTACTTAAATAAATGTTTCATTTTTTTCCAATTTTGTGGGTTAAATATGGGGCAAATATAGAGCTACCACAAAGTTGAATTCTCAAGAAATAACTGAACTGTCTATATGTACAAGTAAAGTGTCTTTTTAAGGACCTGAATTAAAATGAATTGTTTAGAAAGTTCTAAATATGTTTCATTAATTGCAATCCTAAAGCACAGTTCAAACATTTTTTTTTATCGCAATAATTCGTTTTCATCTCCAATAAGGCTTGACTTTCAAGAGCATTTTCAGCACTTACTCCCAATGCTTTAAAATGCTCTATGACAGCATTTTTTTCCGCTTTTACAGAAAGCATACTATTTTCCAAATCATCAGTACCTAACAGCTTATTGCTACTCATATAAGCATATTTTAAGGGTATGATTGCATTTATCAGTAGGGTGTCCATAAATCTTTTGGACACGATTTTTTGTCTTTTTTTAGACGTTCTTCCAAAGACATAATGGGTATCCCAATAGGAAGCCGCAGGTACTTTCAACAAGGCATAATAATCCTCCACATTGGTAATTGACATCAACGAAGAAAATAAATTTGTTCGGGATTCATACAACGATGCCAATTGTGAAATTCGAATACTCGGAAAATTAGCAGGACGCAACCTAAAAAACTGAAACTGACTATGAAACAACGGTTCTAATTGAAACTTCCTAGCATAATAATTATATTCCGTTCGCAGCGCTGTATAATAAATATCTTCTTTTTCTTCTATTAGAAACCCTGCTTGTCCAAAAAACAAACTCTCCAGACCACCAGGGCTGCTCCGTAATTTTCTAAGTATCGAAAAATCTATCGATTGCGAGAGGTTTAAAAAAGCACTCCCATTCAATTTCATTCCATAACCTTTTGCCAACATTCGAAACAATACCCCTTCCCAATCATTAGTCGTTTCAGCTAACATCATCAAAATTTCTTCGGTCTTCCTTTTTAAACGTTCAAAGTACAATCGCTGTAACCAATTTTTCACAATTACTAGCTCGACTTCCATGATATGTTTTTCACATAAAATCCAGCGTTGACCTCCTGAAAATATTTTTCTATACGATAACAAAGCAGATGTATGTACATAGTTCTTTAACTCCAAACAACAAATTTCACTGCCATCTTTTCTAAATACAGGTACATCATACTCCCAGACTACATGTAAAATAACTCCGATATAATTTGCATCTTCCTCGTGCCTATGCACGTACCAATCTGACGCTTTTACGTGAATTTCTACATTTCCAAACCAAAATTGACCATCAATCCTAATAGAAGCATTAAAAAAATCTGGACCACTTTCATGATTGTGCGCTCCAGTACCCAATAGTTCAATGGCAGTATTATGAACAGACATCAAATTGTTTAATTCAAACAATTTGAATTTCCAAACATAATGTAAAAACGCTTCTCGAGGGATTAATTCTGGTGCCATATTATATCGTCTAAGTCTATTCTTTGCCATATTTTATTTACAAGGTACAGAACAATATTAGCAACAAAAAACGACAGCCGAACATAAGTAATTAAAAACGAATACGTTAACAAATAATCAATTGAAAAGTCATTATTCAAAATCCTTACACCGTTAGTAAAAACGAATAATATGCTGTATTTTTGCGTTTACATAATATAAAAAACGATGACAATTTTAGAAAGTCTAAAATGGCGATATGCCACCAAAAAATTTGCGAGTGACAACACGCTATCTGAAGTACAAATTCAATTGTTAAAAGAAGCTTTCAATCTTACCGCAACTTCCTATGGACTGCAACCTATAAAAATGCTGGTCATACAAAATCGACCCTTGCGAGAAAAATTGGTCCCACATGCCTTCGGACAAAGGCAAGTTGCCGATGCATCCCATCTTTTAGTAATTTGCATTCATAAAAACGCTAGTAAGGAAGAGGTAGAAAATTACTTTAAACTTCTTAAAGAGGTGAGAAATACACCCGATGAAATCGTTGCCGGCTATAAAAACGACTTACTCAAATTGTACGAAAACTCCAGTTCAGAAGCGTTACGACAAGCGGCAAAGTCGCAAGCCTATTTAGCTTTAGGAAACTTATTAACTGTTTGTGCTAGCCTACAAATTGACAGCTGCCCTATGGAAGGTTTTAATCCTGTTGAGTTCGACAAGATATTAAATCTTGATGCTAAAAATTTACAATCTGTTTTATTATTACCGGTTGGAACAAGAGCCTCAGACGATTATATGGCTTCACTAAAGAAAGTGAGAAAACCCCTAGAAGATATGATTATTGACATACCATAACTAACCTCTTAAACTATAACCCTCTATGCACTCAGATATACGAAATACAGCACCTCAAGTTTTATGGAACCATTTTGCTGACTTAAATGCAGTACCCAGACCTTCCAAAAAAGAAGCACGTGTTATTGCGTTTATGGTGAATTTTGGAAAGCAACTGGGTTTGGAAACATCGGTAGATGCCATTCAAAATGTATTGATTAAGAAGCCTGCTACCAAAGGTATGGAAAACCGAAAAAAGGTGGTCCTCCAGTCGCATTTAGACATGGTACATCAAAAAAATGAAGGCACTGATTTTGATTTTGAAAATGAGGGGATTCAAATGGAAATTAAAGGTGAATGGATTTATGCTAAAGGAACTACTCTTGGAGCAGACAATGGTATAGGAGTAGCTGCTATTATGAGTATTCTTTCCTCTGACACAATTGCACATCCTGCCATCGAAGCTTTGTTTACCATTGACGAGGAAACAGGAATGACGGGTGCCATGGAATTGCAACCAAATGTTTTGACGGGCGATATTTTACTCAACCTAGACACAGAAGACGATGACGAGATCTCTATTGGCTGTGCGGGTGGTATCGACATTACTGCTACCAGAACCTTTAAAGAATTTGATATTGAGGATCCGTCTATTGCTTACCATATACGTGTTCATGGACTTCAAGGAGGCCATTCAGGAATGGATATCCATAAAGGATTTGGCAACGCCAATAAACTTATGAATCGCATTTTACATGATGGCTATGAAAATTTCCAACTTTCAATTGCATCCTTAGAAGGGGGAACTCTCAGAAATGCAATCCCAAGAGAAAGCACTGCACATATAGTCATTCCAAAACAATTTCAAGAAGCTTTTGAATACGAGTTTAAACTGCAAGTGGCAGCTCTAAAAAAGGAATTTCAACCCATAGAAAAAGACTTAGAAATTACCATTTCCGAAACGGCTCTACCCAAAAAGGTGATGGATATTGACTGCCAAAAAGATTTGGTACGAACGCTCTATGCTGCACACAACGGTGTGTATACCATGAACGCTAGCATAGGCGATTTAGTGGAAACTTCTAACAACTTGGCAAGTGTAAAAGTACTAAATGGTACGATTCAAATAGCTTGTCTTACACGTTCATTTTCAGAATCAGGAAAAATGGATTTGTGTAATGCACTACGAGCGACTTTCGAATTAGGTAGTTTCGATGTAACTATTTCAGGTGATTATCCTGGTTGGGAACCAAACACAACGACTGAAATTCTAAAAGTACTGGAAGGTACTTACAAAAGAATGTTTGACGAAGCTCCTAAAGTTATGGCATGTCATGCTGGGTTGGAGTGTGGAATTCTTGGAACGCACTATCCGAAAATGGAAATGATTTCATTTGGGCCTACTATCAAAGGAGCACATTCTCCCGAGGAACGTGTATCCATCCCATCTACTCAAAAGTTTTGGACTTTCCTTCAAGAAATATTGAAAAACATTCCACTCGCTAGGTAACGTTGGTATTTCTAGCTGGTAATTAGTAACTGGTAGTTGGTAGCCAGATAAATGGTTGCTGAAAGCGAATAGCCGTGAACAAAACTCCATACTCAACACTAAAACTAAGCATTAAAAACTCAACACTAAACCCTTATTTGATCTCCGGGTTTTTATAGGCAGGAAGGTCGCCATTTGGATTTTCAGGAGTTACAGAATTTTTGGCAACTATCTCACCAGCGGCATTAAAATCGAAGACAATTTCTCCGTTTACTAAGAACTCTACCTCCACTTCTTCTGAGGTAAGCACTTTGTCATTGTCGTCGTCAATATCGAGGTAATCAGAAAAGCCATCGCCGTCCGAATCGTATTCAGTAATATTCCCGGCAGCGTCGAAACTCAATTCATATTTCGTTGGTACCAAATCTAAATCATGATCCACTAAATTCACATCATTTAAAGCAATTCGGAATACCAAAGGTGAATTTGCAGGAATCCCTCCTTGTGCTTGGTTGGCATATCCTAAACCAGACGGAAAGAATAAATAACCTTCTCCTTGTTCTTCATATTTGAAATCACCATCGACTACACCATCTATTTCCAATATTAATTTCCCACCTAAAAATTTCGGTAATCCATGAGACCAACCTCGCACTACTGAACTTAAAGTTAACCATATTGGGTATTCAGGTCTTGAATCGAACACAGTACTGTCTAATAACATCCCTGTATAGTTCATATATACAGAATCTATAGGCGAAGGATTCCCTTTCCCAACTGCATCAGAACCTTCTCCATTAAATTTATAATAATACATGGTGTAATCTGTAACCGTTCCATTGGCTTCAACACCCTCTATCGTCATTAAATTAGTATCTTCACTCAACGGTGTTTGATCGCCTCCGTCAGGAATGGTCCAAATACCATCGTCTAAATCATTGTAATAATGTGTTTCAAAATAAGTATCCAGTAAAGCCTGGTCTATTGCTATTTGAGACTCATGGTCAAAATCATCTACAGGCTGTGAAGAACTTGTATCATCATCGCAGGAGACAATTGCAAAGCTTATTAGGCAATAAAAACTAAGGAGGATATATTTTTTCATTCTAATGAATTCGTATTCAAATTTTAAAGGCGCAATGTACAATTTTCCTATCTTTGTTAAAAGAGAATCTTTATTTTTTAACTTTTTCTATGAGAATTGACAAATACCTGTGGACAGTACGTTATTTTAAAACCAGGTCACTGGCTACCGAAGCTTGTAAAAAAGGACATGTAAAGTTAAATAACACAAACGTTAAACCCTCGAAAGAAGCGTATATAGGTGATCAATTGGTGGTCCGAAAAAACCAAGTCAACTATCAGCTAGAAGTACTCGATATTCCTAAAAACCGCGTAGGCGCTAAACTGGTAGACTTGTATCGCAAAGACACAACCCCTAAGGAAGCTTTTGAACACCAAGAATTGCTAAAGCTCTCAAAAGATTATTATCGTAAAAAAGGAGTTGGTCGCCCTACAAAAAAAGACCGAAGAGATTTAGAATCTTATACTTCAGAAGACAGCTAAACACGGTAACTTGAAAACAAAATAGTTGTTAATTCTTAACTATTTAAAATTGCACTACCCTAGGAGTTATAATTTCCCAAGCTAAATCTAAAAGACCACACATTTTTTTCTATATTTGAATCCATAAAAAAGCTTTAATATGACAGACAATCTAATTCTTAGCAATGCTCAAATTATCCATAAAACAAGGAGAATCGCATATCAGATTTTAGAGAGCAACCTCCATGAAAAAGAGGTTGTCCTGGCAGGAATTTGTGGCAATGGTTATATTTTCGCTAAAAGGATAAAAGAAGCCTTAAACGAAATTACAGACTTAAAAATAAGCCTTTGCGAGGTTCAGATTGACAAGAAAAATCCTAGATTAGCTATTACAACTTCCATTCCTGTTGGGGCCTATGAAGGAAAATCATTGGTATTGGTCGATGATGTATTGAATTCAGGTTCTACCCTTATCTATGGTGTCAAACATTTTTTAAATGTCTCCTTAACACGTTTTAAAACGGCTGTATTGGTCAATCGAAATCACAAAAAATATCCTGTCAAAGCAGATTTTAAAGGCATATCACTTTCTACTTCTTTAAAAGAACACATCCAAGTCGATTTTTCGGAAAAGGATGCAATTGCATATTTGACCTAAGATACAGTGCTGTTCGATACCAATTGTCTTAATATCGACACAAATGCGAAGTAAATAAGGCTGCTTTTTGGCAACTACTTTTTATCGTTAGCCGTTTATCAGTTCGATTATTTCTTTTGAAATTTCAGCTATATTCTTATCATTTACACTAACAATATGATTGGCTCTGTCATAAAACGGAGTTCGCTCAAAAAGGTGTTTAGCAATAAACTCTTGTAAATTCTCATCTGCAATGGAAGCGACCAATGGTCTCTGGGCTTTCTCATGAATTACCCTGTTGAATATCGTTTGAACAGTCGCCCGTAAATACAAGGAAACGGCATTTTCAAGAATGCTATTCATATTATCTCCAAAGCAAGGCGTTCCTCCTCCTACCGACAAGATAAATGAATCTGTTCTTTGCAAAAGTTCTTTTAAATAAAAGGTTTCCTTTTTCCGAAAATAGATTTCTCCATGTTTTTCAAAAATCTGTGGTATACTGAGTTGTTCTTTGGTTTCTATATACGTATCTAGATCCACCAAATCTAAGTTCAGTTCTTTACTAACAGCTTTGGCAACAGCCGACTTTCCACTTGCCATATATCCAACAAAAACTATTTTCATAGGTCTTTTATTCATTTGTTTACAAAGTACAAATATCACTTAAAAAATCACAACAAAAAACTTGTCATGTAAAAATATGGTTTTATATTTGCACTCGCAATTACAAATTGCAACAAGACCTGGTAGCTCAGTTGGTAGAGCATCTCCCTTTTAAGGAGAGGGTCCTGGGTTCGAGCCCCAGCCCGGTCACAGAATTAGAAAGACTAAGCGTATGCTTAGTCTTTTTTTTGTAAAACATTCTGGGGCGAGAAACCAGGACTCATATTTATTAGAAATACGAACCTGCCCTGAGCTGCTGCACGGTAGTGAAGCATGGTCGAAGGGGCCCGGTCACAGAATTAGAAAGACTAAGCGTATGCTTAGTCTTTTTTTTGTAAAACATTCTGGGGCGAGAAACCAGGACTCATATTTATTAGAAATACGAACCTGCCCTGAGCTGCTGCACGGTAGT
>Ga0206125_10000164_pt1 | contig 89482 bp, 81 predicted proteins | sample Helgoland_Spring_4_FD_148598 | JGI IMG/M metagenome (GOLD analysis project Ga0206125, IMG submission 148598) | Pelagic subsurface seawater microbial communities from Kabeltonne, Helgoland, North Sea - Helgoland_Spring_Bloom_20160331_1 | ecosystem: Environmental > Aquatic > Marine > Epipelagic ...
TCCGCCGTATGCTTCTGACAATACTTTCGTGATCGCCGCTGTTAACGTTGTTTTACCATGATCGACGTGACCAATTGTGCCAACGTTTACATGCGGCTTATTACGTTCAAATTTTTCCTTAGACATACTTTTGTACCAACAAAATAAATAAAAATAAGAAATGGCTATCGTTTTGACTGCGATCTCTAACAGCAGTTAAAACCATAACCATCTCGCTTAGCGAAACCAAATGCACACAAACGAACTGGTGCCTACAACCGGAATCGAACCGGTGACCTCTTCCTTACCAAGAAAGTGCTCTACCGACTGAGCTATGTAGGCGGCTCGGCAACAGGAAAACGTCAACCATTTCTCGACGAACCTGCACCCACTTCCTTCAAACTCGCGCCACTTCCTTCAAATCCTGCATCACTTTCGTCAAACAAGGAAAGCGTCTACGGTTATAGAAAAGTGGAGCGGGTGATGGGAATCGAACCCACACCATCAGCTTGGAAGGCTGAGGTTCTACCGTTGAACTACACCCGCTTACCATTTTCGTAACACACATGTAGCGATAAATCGTTACACGCTTGATCACAACTTCGATCGTACAGCTTAAGCCATTGTTCGTTGGCTTGTGTTACTCATCCGAAAAAGCGAAACCGCTCTTTGATTCCTTTACTAAAAAAGCAACGCTTGCATAAAGCAGATGCTGAGTCGAAAAAAACAAAAAAACTAAGAACGGGGTTTCGATTCCAATTAGGGAATCGACTTTAAAAAAACAAATGGTGGTGGGGGAAGGATTCGAACCTTCGAAGGCATTGCCAGCAGATTTACAGTCTGCCCCCTTTGGCCGCTCGGGAACCCCACCGTCTATTTGTCTATTTAAAAATGATCTGGAGCCTGCAGTCGGAATCGAACCAACGACCTACTGATTACAAGTCAGTTGCTCTACCTACTGAGCTATGCAGGCACGGCCACATCAGGGGGCGCATTTTAGGGCTAGTTGAGATCAAATACAACGGAAAACACAAAAAATTGACTGCCTTTTTTCGATTATTTGAGAATAGACGTTTTTACCTCGGTTTTTCACTAGTTATCATCGGCCCGACACTCGAAGGAACCAATTTGTGCGCCTACCTCACCCCAATCAACCAGATCAAGGTCTTCGCGTACTCCAGTATTTTCGGCTAACGCAAAATATAGCCAATAAGACTCAGGCAATGTAACGACTTCTTCTCTGAACTTTACACCATCCACTCTGGCACTCAACCCTTCTAAACCAGCCATGGCTGAGCCCTCAGTGCTAAATATACCTAAAGAAACCGTCGTACTTCCATCTAACTCATTGCGAATAAAATGATCTAGGACTCCTTTATTACTTAATGATCTGCGGGCATCAATAGCTTGGGCACGGTCTGCAAACGGACCGATATACACTCGATATACTTCAGTTCGGCTAACCGCACGTATACTAGATTTAACTTGCAGGCCCGCATTTAGCAATGTCGCTTGCGCTATCTCATAATTACTTTTTAAGCTAAATGGCCCAAGCCGGTAACATTGCACTTCAGAACTTAATACTGAGTCACGCGCCGCAACCCCATCAGCACCGCTTAAAGCCGCCTCAGCTTTATCTCGCTGCTCGTCACGGTATTGTGTTTCGATTTCTTTATTGAGCCTTATCAAACCTGCGCTTACATCAACCTTTCGTGGATGCACGTGTGCAGGTTCCGAACTTTTGGTCGGCCATAAAAAGACAGCGACATTAACAATCACCAACAGCCCGATGAGTTTTTTCACTTAGATTGCCACCATTATTTTTCCAACGCATGTGATGCTAGCTCAACATACGAGTAAGTGTAATTGCCAAGTTAGGAAAGCGCAATTAAACCCGAAAGGATCAAATCAGGTTTCGATTCAACGACCAACAAGTGTTGATATTTGATGGTTTTCAAATAGGCATCCACTGATTCTGCACCTCCGCCACACAGCAACACATGCGTAGGCTCGGGCATTTCCTCGAGCATGCCTTCGATGATCGCAGCAACAGCGCCATTGAGTCCCGCATGGCTCCCAATATTAATACACTCAGATGTGGTAGCACCAAAAAAGGACTCAAACTCTGTGACTTTGTCTTGATGTGAAACTATATTGGCGGTATTCAAATTGAGCAGACTAAAGATCAAGTCGCGTCCCGGTAAGATTGCTCCACCAAGATACTCATCTGAGCTCGACAGATAATCAACCGTTACCGCAGTTCCAACATCAACAATAATTTTGGCGCCCTCATACTCATACTGACTGGCTCCTATGACAGCCACCCAACGATCGACCCCTAACTGGTCTCGCCGCCTGTAACGATTCACGATATTCCTGAAACTAGGTTCTACTTTAACCGTTTCGGCTTTTAGACCCCACCGTGCCTTTATCGAATCCCGTACGCCGTCCAAGACTTCAACTCCAGCAACTGAGCTAATCATCACCTTCGTTAATCCATCGAGACCAAAGCGCTCCAACAACAGCTCTACGTGCCTAATACAATCACTCAGGCCCGCCGGTGAGAAAACAAACGCATCCTTGACTAAGATTGTTTTATTGTGCGCAAACGCCCACTTAATACGAGTATTGCCTATATCAAACAATAACAAGACTTCGTTCTGACTACCTTTCATTGACACCTCTTACACTCGTTGCAACGTCATCAATAGTATGGGTAATACCGTTCAAATCCTCAACTATTAATGCGCCCGAGGCATCAACGCCTCTTTGCCACCCTTCAAAGCTTGTTTCTTGGTTCACAATTAGCACTCTTGCATCATGAAACGCGCTGAGATTCTGCCAGTGCTCTCGAAACGGGTTAAAACCATTAGACTCAAACAAAATGAAAGTTTCGATCAACGCCGACACTAACTCAGCGACTAGATCATTGCGAGAGCAGTCCAGACCTAAGTCCGTTAGGCTAGCCCATTGATAATCTGAACCCGCGCTAGCAGAGTCATCTCGCTGTTCAACATTTAAGCCTAGACCGACCACCAACAAACAATCACCTCCGTAGGCACCTGCGGCCTCTACTAAGATTCCTCCGAGTTTCTTGCCATAAACCAGTACATCATTAGGCCACTTGATTTTTACATCCGCGTTGACTTTGTCCCTGAGCACGCTTGCAATCGCCACACCTGCTGCCAAAGCGAAGCTTGGTGTAGAGCTTGGCCATGACGCGAACTTATAGGCTACCGACATCGCGATATTACGAAAAGGACCTGAGTGCCAAGCATTGCCGCGTCGACCTCGTCCAGCAACTTGCATTTCTGTGAGGCAAAGTCCTGCTTTACCCGCAACAATTGGACTCTTTAATAGTCGGTCGTTGGTAGACCCTATTACAGTCTCAAGCGCAAAACAAGCAAGTATATCTGTATATCGCGGTGCAATCTGCTGTTTAATACTCTGTTTGCTGAGTCTTTCCACATCCCCCGAGAACCCAATAGTACTCTCAGGGTTCAGGCTTCCAAAAAGCACTCCCTGCTCAATCAGCTCACGAAGAACTGGCGCTAACTCAGAAGAAGATGCATTACTCACGCTTGCAAGCTCAAGTAATGAAGCTTCTCTATGTGTCAGTAATTCGAAACATGCGTTCAGCTGTTCGACATTGGGCAAATTTGTTTGGAGCTTTGGGTTCGCCATTTAGATAGATCCGGACACCGAGTTGGAGAGAATATTCTCCTCCAAGTCTAGCGGAAAAACAGTGCGCGTAGATAAAGTCTAGACAAATGCTCGAGCATAAAGGCTTGCGCACGCGAATAACGCAAATAATATAAGCTACTAGGTTCGCAACAATAAGCCACACTCACGATGCTCTTCACCTTTAGTAGGATCATAATAATCATGGTTATCTGGAAGGCCGCGATCATAAATGTATTCCTCAACGTCCAGCTCAGTAAGATGGAACATAGGCGCCACACGAATAGTTTTATGGCTGCCAAACGTAAATACGTCTAATTCCTTACGATGACTGTTTTGGTCATGACGAATGCCGTTCAACCAAACATCAGGCTGAAGCTCACTCATCGCTCGACTAAATGGTTCGAGCTTTACGATCTCTGAGAACCGATCATGCTCAGGAGTGTCGACCTTAGGTATCTCACCATATACTGCCGTGTAATGAGCCGCAGACATTTTAGGCGAGTAAACATGCAGGTTTAAACCTAATCGATCCACCACACGCTCAATATGTCTGTACGTCTCAGGTGTATTAAAACCGTGATCGACCCAAATAACTGGAATGTCTGGCAGCGGTCTAGTCACCAAATGCAAGAATGCGATCGCAAGAGGGCGAAAGTTCGTGAACACCACTGGATTGCGCGCGTTCATCACAGTGAAACTCATAACCTCACTAGGTTTAACACCTTTGAACTGCTTGTTCAGCAACACAAGATCAGCCGTGGGGCTGAAAACGGCCGGAGGCGATTTAAGTGCCATCGGTTTGGTTTGAACGCTTTCCAACATAACAGTGACCTATTTTATGCTTTGACACCCAACTGGGTGCCTCAAGATAGATCCGAGTATAGTAAGGCGTGCTCCTACCTCAAAATACGGAAAGTGTCTTTACTTATAAGCAACGGCTATATAAAAATCAATGTGGCTATCGAGCACGTATACGGCAGCTCTACTATTTAGCCTTGCCTTTGCAAAAATCCGTACTGCCTCTTCTATTTTGCGAACATGCAACTCTCGGCCTAAACAGTTAATCGAGCTCGATCAAACCATTGATTGCTTGGCATACTACGGTAGTTGGAATACTCATAGCAACTGCGGTCGAATCAAGTACAGACCTTTCAGCTATGGTGACGCTGCCATTCGCCTTCGCCATAACGCACAAATCATGAAGAACTTGCATTTGTTGAGTTTTACTGGCTTTCTTAATAACCTCTTCAATCCGCCGCCCTAAGGTCAATATGGTTTTTTCTACATCTAGCTTCTCGGAAAAAGCGTAATTACCAAAATAGCTAGTAAATATTTCGATTTCTTCTTTACTAATACCACCACTGGCATTCGCCACTGCAATCAAGCCAGAAAAAAGCAACCTTCGCATTGCCTCAGCCGTATCCGTTTTGGCCTCTAAGTAGCTAGGCTCCATAATGCTCAGAATCGATTGCACACCCATTTCTAAGCTATGTTTGGATTCTTTACCTGAGTAGAGCTCAGACCGTTCAAACAGCTTCAGTGCTTTTACGCGCAATGGGCTAAAAGGATGGGTAGAAAACCAGTCTGATTGCGGAGCGCCTTGACCTGGACTTCGGTCGACCTCAGTCATGTCGTCCACCTGAGCAACAAAATCGTTTAGACTAAATTCAACAACCTTACTTGTAAGTCCGCTCGACAACTTAAATAAGGATCTTGCAACCGCATCCATATTTTGAGCGCAGTGTGCGCCAGCTCGATCAGCCGAAATTTCTGCATAGCGAGACCATGCAAACAACTCTAAAGCAAGTGCTGGATCTGGGCGCTGCTGGCCGTTCAACAAATGGCCAATGGGTACAGCATGGTGATCATATACGTGGTGACCCAGCTCATGTCCCATAACAAACTTAAGTTCGTCAAGATCGAACCCCTCTAATAAACTTGAAGAAAACATTACATAAAGCCGTTCCGCTTCGGGCTTAAAACAAGCGGCGTTAAATTGCGGCGATGAATACACAAACAACTCTACAGGCAGTTCAACACCTAGCATTTCTATGCACTCCTGCGCCATTCTGCTGATATCGGGCGCCATTGCTTGCGTCAGACGAACAGATGTTGCCAGCAAGTTACGACGCACTCCCTGATACCCATCTTTTTCATGACGCGCAATCATTGTATTAACCGCTTGTACATCACGATGTTTAAGCAACTTATTGTAAAACGAGAGGTCGTTTTCACAACGGATATCCGTTGCGTTTTTATGAGCAGCGTTCATGAATTATTGTCCTGTTTCTAAATATTAAAAGTCTTATCACGTTTTTTCACCAAAGCCCCACACCCATGCTCATGAGCTTTCTTTTAGTCCATCATTAAACAACTAATGCTGGCTCGGCTCGCGCAAAACCCTAGATCTTATTAGGCTTCCTAGTTGGACATGCTTAAGTGACTCAGAGTCGATCGCTTCATCAATGTCATCAAGATTTGAATAGAACACCGCTTCAGCAGAATGATCTCCAACTCGGAACTCGAGTATATCGCCAGTGTTTTTTCTATAAGTCCGCGACTTCAATAACTCTGAGCTATAAGCCTCAGATAAATCGTAATCGTTCCAAATGAGAGCCAAGTCGGCAAGTGTAGAAGAATACGGTTTATTGGGAAACTGCTCGCGTGGGGCAACTATCTCGGCAACAATCGGGGCGCCGGTATCATCGCCACGCAATGCGAGCCATTGTTGAGATACCAATGCCATAACCCGCGGTAAGTCTTCCATTTCGATCACGCCCGAATCGTCTCGACCTTTCACCAGAAACTTTATATGCGCAACATTTGGCGTGTAGTCGAGCAATTGAAAACACACATCCGAAACCTGAATATCGCTGGCATTCAATATTTCTTGAGTCGTTTCTAGCACCGCGTTGATCTGCGATCCATTGGTTTGACCGCCCAATCCTGCGAGCGCATAAATCTCGGCGTCACCGCAACTCTCTAATAATTTCCCTAACTGATGGTCTAAATCTATGTAGGATTGCTCGAACAAATTATGCCCTTGCGAATCAACCTGTGTCGAGCTCCAGAGTTTATGCAGCGCGTCATGTAAACCGTCATAGGCGCACATAAAAAGATCCCAATCCGCGTGCGCCAATAATTGCCCATAAGCGTCTGTTTTTACAGCATTGCGGGGCCTGAGCACTTTACCAAGCTCTAACTCTTGAGCATCGCTAAGCGCACCCCAGGACTCTGAACCTTGCCCAAGCCAAACATCCTCGGTAGACAGACTCATCAGAGCCGATTCCAACTGAGGAGGCTCAGTTCTACATCTCGATGTTGGCGCATGCACCAACCAAGACGAAATTTGTGTAACGTTCGGCACACTCTGATAAATCGTAACTCCAGGCGGATTAAGTACTGCAATTTTATAATTTTTATACGCCAAATGTTCCCAAAAACCTTCAACTGTAAGATGTGCGTGGTGATTAAACTCACTGCCACGCTCACCATCTACTTGTGCACGATAGGTTCGATACAAAGCTTCAGAGGCACCAGTTTCCTCCCCCGTAAAAACACTCTTCCAGAACGCTCTATTCGAATCACCTACAAAATGGTCAACCTTAATTGCCTTATTAAAAATCGAATTAAAATTGGGCATCAAGCCTGCCCTACATAATCTTTTGATCGTAGTCGGGTCAGCACCATCGAGCAACAAAAACACAACTCGAGCGGGCGCTCTTGATGCCCGCATCTGCGTAGATGAGGCTTGTCGTGTCTTGGCCGATAGTGGCAGGTAGCTTCTGATGGGATCCAACGACGGCAAAAGACCTACATCATATGCATCATCGATTAATCCTTGTCGGTCGATCTTGTGCAGTGAATTTGGGTTACCTTCGTTGTACAAATAAAGAACTTCTGGCATATATTGGCATCGAGACGCACCCGCCAATTGCATCATAGCTCGCATATGAGCCAGGTCTGCGGCTCGACGCACTATCTTGCCTCTTCGGTTTTTAAAACACCCAAGATCAGGATCGATCTCAAGCAGTCTATGCAATAAGCCTACACGATGTGTTCGAAGATGAATGGGGAACACCAACGAACCATTTCGATAGATATCAACAACCGACTCATGCGCCATAATTGGTCGAGCATAGCCCTGGCGACCCGTTTGAATTGATTGCCACTGACCATGGGTAAGCCAACAGCCCGTGGCGTGGTACGCAGCGTTCAAAAAGTTGAGTACACCTGAATGCGCTAATTTATCGTCCCCGTCAAGAAAGACCGCAATCGTATTAGGATTTCTACACGATCTGATTGCCTCCATCTGATTACTCAAGGGACCTACATTAGTTTGATTGCGCACCAATCGTACACGACGATGTCGCGCCAATAAATCGGCTAACTCAATAGTATCCTGATCGTTTGATGCATCATCAATCAAGACAACCTCATATCGCTCATAAGTTTGCTCCAAGACACTCTCGACACACTCTCTGAGTAATTGACCAACGTTGTAGAACGGAATTACGACCAAAAATGCGTTACGCTTCGACGCCATAGAAGGAAAGTTAATGTTAGTTCGCCGATATGCAGCATTGCGCTCTACCACCATTTGCGCTTCAAGGACTGGATCCGTACTGCCTTTATACGCAGCCACGGTAAAATCGTTTACCGCAGAAATAATCTCTAAATCATCGCCTGCTTGCTTGGCACAACGATACCGTTCTGCGTGTCTGCCTAAGCGATATGTGTGCTTAAACACATCTTCCTGGACTGGATCAAATGGTATCTCGCTTGCCACCTTACTGAGTTGCAATGCAGAATCATTGTCCCCCTGCTCTCTCAAGTTTGCTGCGAGTAAGACCAATGGCTCACAGCGCTCAGGTAACAAATCAAAAGCTCTTTCACAATAATAGATAACTTCTTTGCCTGACCCTTCGATCTGAGCATAAAGAACCGCCAACCGAAATGCCGCAAACCAACAGTCGGTAAGCGAAGAATTAGATGCCTCAAATACGGCGCTGTAAACCGAACGAGCTTCGTCCACATGGCCCAAAGTTTCTAAAATTTCGGCGCGCTTGCGCCAGCTGTTTATATCTGTTGAATCTAAATCAATGAGCCGCTTCGCTAATGCTGTATTGAGCGCAGGCGAACCAACTACGGCCGCAACATCAATTTGTGTACAAAGGCTCTGGCTTGGTGGTTGATTAAATCGGCGCTCAAGAATTACTCCTAGATCTTTGTTTTGCAGCTCATCTAATAACCGAGACTTGCTGAGCAGAAGTGCTCGAAACGACTGGTTGCCAAGCGGGCCAATCATTCGAACATTCATATCAGAACTATCTAACTGTAGTTCGACTTTTTGTAACGGATCAATCGAAACTCTCCAGCCGGGCGGCAGCAACAAAAAAAAGTCTGCCTTCAACGCCTCGACCAAATCAGCTGAACCTTGTTGATCCCGCGTCATCGACGTTGAAATGAGCACAGACTCGACAAGACCGGCTTGACTTGGCATTGCTAGATCTGCAGCCTGCAAAACTTCAGCATCAGTCAATAAATGCAGCACATTAATTTTCAAAAATGGGATCCTTATGGTTTTAGATCATGCGATTTAGGTCATATTTTGGCACAAAAAAACTGCCCTAAGACAGCTTTTTTTAATCCTTAGCGACTCAACCGTTCATCAAATGTCGGAGTTCAAGTCTATCAACACGGGGGTGCGACTATGGTTGTCGTGGGCGCAGCCGTGGTGGTCGTGGTGGTCGTGGTGGTCGTGGTGGTCGTGGTGGTCGTGGTGGTCGTGGTCGTGGTCGTGGTCGTGGTCGTGGTCGTGGTCGTGGTCGTGGTCGTGGTCGTGGTCGTGGTCGTGTTTGATGTAGTCGTTGGTTGAATTGTCGACGTTGGATATCCCGTTGTTGGATATCCCGTTGTTGGGTAGGCTGTGGTTGTGGTTGGTGTCGGCTCCGAAGGCGTACACGCGCCTGCTGTATCCGCCAATGTAAACCCATATGAGTTTGAACCCGCGACAATAGTTCAGCTTGCTGAACCTGTAGCTGGGTTGTACGCTCCAGAAACAGTTACGCCCTGATCAGTAAAGTTGAAAGTTCCAGATGCGTTAATACGACCTGTAATGCTAAGCGGCTTATTCTCAAAAAATACAAAATCTACTGTGAGTGTGCCAGTAACCGTATCGCCAGACATCGTCACGCAAGCACCTTCAAAGTTTGGGAGTGCAGTGGCGTGTGCTGAATCGATAAACATATCGAGAACGCTTCTACTCTGGGCGAATCCTGCTTTAGTGACTGTTACAACAGCATTACCACTCACAACAAAAACAGTTGATGTTTGTGCGTGCGCCGGGGTTACAACAGCATCAACCACAGGTTTTACCCAAACGCTGCTCGTTGCAGCACCAGCGGCTAAAGTACTGCCCGCCAAAATGTTTTTAACGGCATTGCGTCGATTTGAAACGGCAATGTCCGCGTCTATTTTTACGGCTCTCTTATCGGCAGCATTTTTCTTATCGGTCATAGTAGTCTCTCTCACTAAAAGTAGGGGCTCGAGCGGCGAAGCGAGTAAGTTACGCTAGGTCATACGATTTTTTTCTCGATGTGCAAGGAACTAGGAATAGCGCAGTCAACCCATCCAAACAACGGCTTTCGATTTAAGTTGCCAGTTCATTCCACTGAAACCCGAACGGATCAATGTGGTTGAAATGTGTCTTTCTCGCCGTGAATGACACTTTTTGCCTCACAGGCATGCCCCTACAGACCTTTTGAATGTCCACCATATCGCTTGGGATACCGTTTCAATAGACACAAAAAAAGCTGCCCTAAGACAGCTTTTTCTTTTTAGATTACTTAATTTTTTATCAAACCTTTAATAAAACCAAGCTCAAATCCAAGCTAAAACCGAGCTTTTTCCTTCATCAAGCTGGTGAGCATGCGCTGGAAACGGTTTTTTCATATTAAGTTGGTGTTGTTGTTGGCCCAGCCGTGGTGGTGCTAAAAAACGTTGTTGTCGGCGAAGCCGTGGTGGTGTTGAAGAATGTGGTCGTTGGTTGAATTGTCGACGTTGGGTACCCTGTAGTTGGGTACCCTGTAGTTGGGTAGGCTGTGGTTGTCGTTGGCGCCGGCGCTAGAGGCGTACATGCACCTGCCGTATCCGCCAACGTAAATGCATATGAGCTTGATCCCGCGACAATAGTTCCGCTTGCTGAACCTGAAGTTGGGTTGTACGCTCCAGCAACAGTTACGCCCTGATCAGTGAAGTTAAAATTTCCAGACGGGTTGATAGCACCTGTAACGCTAAGCGGCGAACCACTAAAAAACACAAAATCTACTGTGAGTGTGCCAGTAACCGTATCGCCAGACATCGTCACGCAAGCACCTTCAAAGTTTGGGAGTGCAGTGGCGTGTGCTGAATCGATAAACATATCGAGAACGCTTCTACTCTGGGCGAATCCTGCTTTAGTGACTGTTACAACAGCATTACCACTTACAACAAAAACAGTTGATGTTTGTGCGTGCGCCGGGGTTACAACAGCATCAACCACAGGCTTTACCCAAACGCTGCTCGTTGCAGCACCAGCGGCTAAAGTACTACCGGCCAAAATGTTTTTTACAGCGTCACGTCGAGTAGACGCAGCTAGGCCAAGGTCTTTTTTAACTTCAACAGACTTGCTACTGTTGGTTTTTTTCTTATCTGTCATGATTTTCTCTTTACAAAACCGAGGCCTATAGAAAAACGTAAGCCACTCAAAATTTAATTACAGGCCGAGGCCCAACGACTAATTACTGAATGCTAAGATACCGCGAAACAGGCTAGAGAACAAGATAGAGAACAACTTTATCGCGCAAACTTAATGACTGAAACACAAGGATTTATCGCTTCGGAAATTAAGCATTGCTTGGCAGTTAACAGCGCAAAGACGGCGTCTAACAGGGCCAGCAACAAAGCGTAATTTGCTATAAAGTAATCAATAGACTGCTCTAAAGCTACAATGAATTCCAAGATTACTCCCCACAAGGAATCTGATACTGTATGGGCTAACAAAAGGCACCATGTCTGCCTTTATATCACTCGCCTGCTGAGCTATTATTCCAGCGCACTAAAGATTCAATTACTCTTATTTAGGCCTTCTTTACTTGCCCCCCCCTCAACAACCTCGAGTACGCAAATACAATGTCCCAAAGCACTAAACCTTGTTTGATTCTCATAGCAGACCGAGACTGTACACAGCTCAAGAAAGCACTTTTGGAGTCACAGAGATTGATCAGTAGTTGGGTCGTTTTCAACCCATTTGAAATAGCTCACGCCGATATAATCAAAAGCAATATTGCATCGATCACTTTGCTTGAAGGTCATATAGTTAGTGAACAACCTTGGTTGGGCATCGGTGCATTCTTAGAACAAGCCAAAGACATTGCTAGCAAATGGTCAGAGTCAATGCTTTGGCTTAGAGGCCCCGAGCAAATAGCCTTACTCAGCGACAGTGCGGAGCAAGAGTTGGGGTTAATTGATGAAGAGCGCGCTGCATACCTGTTGGTGCGTAAGGGCGAAATGGCTATTGCCGAACTTCGCTTATTTAGCACTCAGCCAGACTATTTAATATCGGGCGAAGTATTGCCAGTGGTTAACGCTGGCCTTACTAAATACTGCTCCCATAAAACATCGATCATTAGAAATGGCGATACTCTTATGGAAAAACTCCCGACGAACTCGCTACTACTGGAGGCTCAAAGGCAACAAACACTAGACAGCGCGCTCGAACTGGGGATTTATTCTGCCTTGCTAAAGCTCAGCATGGCGGAGCCCGGTTTAGCTGCTCAAATTTTGCTTGATATTTGTGATGAGGCCCAGGAGTCTTCTGCTGAGCTTAGATGGACACATCAATACCTCTCAGGTGTTTGTCAACTGGCACAGGGACGCACCAATGATGCCGTTGAATTTTTCTCAGGGGCCATCGATGTCGACAGCGAGCGTTTAGAGGCTTACGCTAGATTGATTGAAATTCTGCTTACGGCTGAACAAGGTCAGGCGGCAGCGGAACTCGCAACGGTCGCAGAAGGTCTTGATTGGCCTGTTAACGCGCATTACATCGAGCCCGTTTTGCATGACCGCGATTTCGCAATCTTACAGCTCAAGGCCTATGCCATGGCGGAGCAGAGAGATAAAGGACAGAAAATTTACCAAACACTGAATTCCTACTGTAACAAAAACGAAAAAATTAAAGAGGCTCTCGCACTTTTTGACAAGGTAAGGCAAACCCAATCAGGAGTGTCACCAAGCACTTCTGCAGCAGCAGACCGTAAACTGGCTTCGACTGCAAATTACACTTCTACCACAGAACCACAAGCAGACGCAGAAACAACAACCGACGCACAAGCAATCGCCCCTAAACTTACGATTGGCATGGCCACCTATGATGATTTTGACGGTGTCTATTTCACATTAATGTCTATTAAGCTATTTCACTCCGAATGCCTTGATCAAATTGAACTGCTAGTTGTTGACAATAATCCCGACTCAGCACACGGCAAAGCCGTTAAGAACTTAGTCGGTAATATCGGTGCACGATATTTACCCGCAAGCGAATTCAGCGGTACTACGGTGCGCGAGCGAGTGTTTTTGGAAGCTCGAGGCGACTTTGTAATGTGTGTGGATTGTCATGTTTTTCTCATCCAAGGCGTTATCGCGCGCTTGCTTGAGTACATCGATGCGAACCCGAATTCAAAAGACATTTGGCATGGACCAATGATGGGTGAAGACATGAAAGGGTTTTCAACGCATATGTCAGAACGATGGCAGCAAGGCTTTTACGGCGTTTTTGAATCAGATGAGCGAGCTAAAGACATTGACGGTGAGCGCTTTGAGATCCCGATGCAAGGCTTAGCAATGTTTGTGTGTAAACGCTCAGAATGGGCTGGATTTAACCGAAAGTTTCGCGGGTTTGGTGCCGAAGAAGGCTATATACATTATAAGTTCGCGCTCAATGGCGGCAAGACTTGGTGCTTACCATTCATGCGTTGGATGCATAGGTTTCCTCGCCCCAATGGCGTTAAGTATCGAATCCGGTGGGAAGACCGAATTCGCAACTATTTAATTGGTTGGAGCGAAATAGGCCGTGACACTCAATCTGTCTATGACCACTATAGTCAGCAACTGAGTCCTAGTGTTATGGCCGAAGTCCACCGATCTCTAGAAGCTGAGCGTGCGAGTCCATTTTGGGGATTTGATTCAATTTACCAGCTGTATCAAGAAAACACTTGGGATGCCTTAGATGCGAGTCTTTTAGCCTGGGGAATAAACAATAGTGCACAGAAAATTGAATACAAAAACACAGAGCACCCCCTAAATACTGCCCTTTTGAGAGTTCTAAACCTGGCGGAGCGTCAACATCTCCCCAACGTCATCGTTTTGACAGGGAAACTTCCAACTGAGCCAGACGCACGTGCAGAACTTAACCCACAACTGCGAGCCCTCTCGCTTGGCGCTCAAAGCGTGAAGTGCTTACAAATCCATGAATCAGATACAGATGATGCTCAGATCTTGTACATTCGATCAGACGCTTATGCCGAGCTTAAGGCGGCCTATTCTGATCAAAATATCACGAGCTTATGCGAAGCTGCGCAGCTTTTGCCTAAGCTGGTTTAGCTGGTTGATGCTCCAAAGCCACAACACTAGTAGCCGAGTGCTTGTAACTGAAACCTTGGAATTAACACCTTGGAATTAACACCTTGGAACTAACACCTTGGAACTAACACCTTGGAACTAACACCTTGGAACTAACACCTTGGAACTAACACCTTGGAACTAGTACTTAGCCGCTCAGGAATAATCGCTTATAGCTTTGAAACGATAAATTCCGTAATTGCTCTTCGAGCATAGACCGCTTCTCGGGTAGCACCATCGATACAATTGTGTCGCAAGTTCTTAAACATTTTTAGTTTGATTTTTTTGCGGAATGTTGTTGGCGTCGGAGGCAAAGCTATCGCGTCATCTTCTGAATGCAATAACACTACGTCACAGGCAAGTGTATCAACGGCATCCCTAGCCACGACACTGGCGCGGTAAACCTGCGCAGACGTATTGAGAGGTATTCGCCCTTTAAAGGTAAGAGGGTCATTGCGAATTGATTGCTGTACCCCAAGGTCTGGGGAAATTAGTTCAATGTTCATTTCGCCAATAGTCAAGAAACGGCTGCCCAATGGAAAATGTCGATAGAACAGCCGCGAGAGTGGGGCGATCAATCCAGCTAAAACGAGCTGCCAACGTGGGACATTATGGCTCACGCTATACGCGGCACTAATACCTACAAGACCCGCAACATCTGGGCCAAAACTTTTGTCTTGCTCTAATTTTTGAGCAGCAAGGGTCATTAGGGCGCCCCCAAACGAGTACCCCATTAAAATTACTTGTTCTGCGTCAACCGACCAATTGCGTATCTCAGCGACGATGCTATCGACTAGCCGATGATATTTAGGAACCATACAATGGTGAATTTTGGACTCTTCACCGTGGCCTGGCATTTCTAATGACACCAGCGTAACTCCAACGTTTTTTACCACGTGCTCCAATGAGTTCTTCTGCGCTAAAGCGTGTCCTCGTAAACCGTGCAGGTAAAAAACGATGGTTTTTTTAGCGCCTATCTCAATGGCTTTCATTGCTCTATTGTAGCCCCATTTAGTTGAGTGCCGTTTCTGTAGACATCAGTGACTGGCGACTCAGTACGCTAAGCCGCGAGGGAGTCCTTAAAGCGTAAGTACTCATCGTAATTGCCCGCGAACTCGGTAATTTTTTTATCTTGAATCTCGTAGATCCTAGTCGCCAAACTGCTTACAAACTCGCGGTCATGGGTTACAAATAATAAAGTACCGTCGTAATTCTCAAGCGCCAAATTCAATGATTCGATAGATTCCATATCCAAGTGATTGGTTGGCTCATCCATAATGATCACGTTAGGCCGCTGCATCATAATTTTTCCGAACAGCATGCGCCCCTTCTCACCACCACTGAGCACTCTAACTGGCTTTAGAATGTCGTCTTTTGAAAACAGCATTTGACCTAAAACACCTCGAACAAATTGCTCGTCCTCTTTATTTTTACGCCATTGATACATCCACTCGTAAACGGTTATTTCAGTTTCAAACTCGTCTTCATGATCCTGAGCGTAGTAACCGATTTCAACGTTCTCCGACCATTTAATAATGCCGCCAGTAGGCTTAATGCTGCCCATAAGGTTTTCCATAAGTGTCGTTTTACCCACGCCATTTTGACCAATAAATGCGCAGCGCTCACCCACTTCGATCGTAAAGCTCTGCTTATCAAACAGTGGTTCATCAAAGCCCATACTCAAATTATCAACTTCAAGTGCATTACGGTACAACTTTTTATCTTGTTTGAAGCGAATAAACGGATTTACGCGGCTCGAAGGCTTTACCGCCTCAAGCTGAATTTTGTCAATTTGCTTGGCTCTTGAAGTGGCTTGTTTCGCTTTAGATGCATTGGCCGAGAATCGACTAACAAACTGTTGCAACTCAGCAATTTGCGCTTTCTTTTTAGCGTTGTCAGAATACATCCGTTCGCGGGCCATGGTGGCTGCTGTCATGTACTCATCGTAGTTGCCCGGAAAAAGCTTCAAGTCGCCATAGTCCAAATCGGCCATATGGGTACATACCGCATTTAGGAAATGTCTATCGTGCGAGATAATGATCATCGTACTGCTGCGCTCTTGCAGAACTTTTTCCAACCAACGAATAGTGTGAATATCTAGGTTATTGGTCGGCTCATCGAGCAATAAAATATCAGGGTCCGAAAACAAAGCTTGTGCTAACAACACTCGCAACTTCCAACCCGGCGCTACTTTACTCATCGGCCCCGTATGCAACTCAATAGGTATACCAACCGACATGAGCAGTTCGCCCGCTCGCGATTCAGCTGTGTAGCCATCCATTTCTGCAAATTCAATCTCTAGATCAGCGACCTTTAAGCCCTCTTCCTCGCTCATCTCGGCTAAGCCATATATGCGGTCCCGCTCTTGCTTTACAGCGTAGAGCTCTGCATAGCCCATGATAACGGTATCCAATACATTGAATTCTTCAAACGCAAACTGGTCTTGGTTCAACTTACCAATTCGCTCATTAGGCGTAACCGATACATTGCCAGCAGTGGGTTCAAGACTCCCTTCCATAATCCGCATTAAGGTGGATTTGCCGCTGCCATTCGCACCAATAAGGCCATATCGGTTGCCGTCCGAAAAACTTGCGGAAATATTTTCAAACAGCGGCTTGTCGCCAAACTGCATGGTGATGTTTGAGGTAGTAATCATAGTAAGTGTATTCGTTTGTCTAATTGGTTCAAAAAATCGCGCGTACTATACCAAACTAAGGTGGCTCGAGTTACCCCGCTCGGCCATTAAATGGTACTAAAACCACCAAACTTCATCACAAATGACCTTGATCAAGCACAAAACGAAAAAGCCATTGGTTATTACACCAACGGCTTTTTTGAATGAACCGAAAATACGGTCACATAGCTATTACATAACGTTTAGAAAGTAAGCTGGAAACGTATCCGGAACTCGCTACCATCGTCATCAGAAACGTTGCTTTCGCCGTCAGTGTAGTTAGCACCAATACGAACATTCTTGTGTGGGTAATAATTCAACCCCAGGGTGTACGCAGATGCGTCTGTTGTACCGAGTTCGATGTCACTGAAATTACCATCGCCATCTTCATAGCGCGCAGTGAGTTCCCAAGCACCTTCGTTTCCACCTGGTGTTACTCGCTTGAATACACCACCTTTATAGGGACGGGACTCACCCGTAAGAATGTATCCAGCTTGCACATAATAACCGTCAATATCTGTATTGCCTTCTTCACCGTCCACGAACTCAGCTTGAATGTGAAAAGGGCCAGACGACGCTGCCGCTTCAAAGCCGACCGCTCTGTCGTCTGCAATGTCCTTATAGGCGACACCAAGATGTATAACACTCGTATCGGTTAGAACTGGTGCATACGTGTATCGGGCCGCGAAACCAATTTCAGAATCCGCTGTGTCATCGCCAAATACGCCTATTCCATAACTAGACTTCTTCCCCAGCGCACCATGCAATTGTACACCTTCGGCACGACCAATCGCGTAGCGTTCGGTTATTGCTGACCGCTCAAGAACACTAATATCTTTTGATGAAGTTAAAAGTTCAAGGCCGAAAGGCATATTTTGATTACCGATAGTGACCTTAGCGGCACTGCCCCAACCTGTGTACTGAAGATACAAATCTTCCGCGCCACTGCCATCAACATTAAACTGCGTCTTAAAGCCCCAATTTTTCGAAACATTTCCCTTGGCATAAACGCGTCCACGGCGAAGATCAAAGTCATCCTCATCAGTCACGCCATTTAATTCGGCTTTGTTGTAGTCATACATAATACGACCACCGAATTCGAATTTGTACTTACCTGTTTGAACCTTAAGGCCACCGGCGGTTGTAACGGTTGTTTCTGCTTGTACTGGACCAGCAACTACTGCTGATGCTGCCAATAGTGATGCTATTAGTTTAGTTTTCATTGAACTCAAACCTCTCTCGATTATGTTCTTAATATTTCCACGCCTTCTTAACGCGGTCCCATTGTTGGGGCAGAAGTAGTTTGAGTGAAAGGAGTTACAGAAATATTACAATTTGAGAGCTAAAACATAACATCTTTAAGATTAATAGAACGGCTCGAAACCAATTCTTCGTTGCAACAGGCCCACCTACAGCGTAAACGGATACGCATAAAATGTTCGGAACGTTTCCGAAACTAGGGCCTTGCCATCTAATTTGATCCTGAACAGGTAACTCAAAGCCCTGCTCACTAGACGAAAACTAATCAGGAATAGATTCTGACTCAGCTTCTGCTTTAAGCGTTTCTTCACGTTGCTTACGCCACTCATCAAAAGAAATAGTATCTTCTGGTCTAGTTTCAACTACTTTATCCGACTCCGCGCGTGGAATAGTTGGAGGGTATGTAATGTCTGCTCCCGTTTTTGCTTGGGCTGCAGCGGTATCTTCGTTACCCATAATGTTGCGTACGGAGCTGCAACCGCTGAGCGAGAGCGTAGAAAATAGAACCAATAGTATGGTCAGTAGAACTGGAGTGCGCTTCATAGTATGTTTCGTCTTGGCGTTTCGTATTGCAATTCGCATTACATGAATAGTAGATATCGTATAACAGACATCGATGGTGGCCTACTCAAGGCCTAATTTCGGTGTAGTCTATCAATACCTACCCAAATACTCCATGTTTGTTACACGAGCTTTAGTCTACTCCAAACACTCACTTTTATTAACTCAGGCATTACCTCACCTATGAGCAAGAACTCACTACACATTATTCTTGGACCACTTCTTGCACTAGGCCTATGCCTGATCATGCTTGCCTACCAAGTAAGCTATACCGCAAGCGCGACCGCCGGCCTGACGATGTTAGTGGCGTGGTGGTGGGCAACCGAAGCTATTCCAATCCCTGCGACCTCGTTAATTCCCTTTGCTGGGTTCCCAATACTTGGGATCCTGACCCATAAGGAATCTGCAGCGGGACTAGGCTCACATATTATCTTACTGCTGATGGGCGGTTTTATTATGGCCAAAGGCTTGGAGCGATCTGGTGCGCATAAACGCTTCGCGATCGCCATTTTGCGCTTTGTAAGCAGCAATGCCAGCGCCAAGCATGGCAACAAGATGCTGGTTTTGGCGTTTATGTTGTCAGCGGCCTTGCTGTCTATGTGGATCAGTAATACCGCAACGTGCTTAATGCTCATGCCCATTGTGCTTGCCTGTTTGCGCCAAATAGACGACCCGCGTCTTACTGTGCCGCTCATTATTTCTGTAGCCTACGCCTGTTCTATCGGCGGTATCGCAACGCTCATTGGTACGCCGCCGAACGTGATTTTTGCCGGTATCTACGAGCAAGCCGTCGGCGAGGAATTCGGTTTTCTGAATTGGTTAGTAATCGGAGTTCCTATAGTCATCGTATTATTGCCAACCGCATGGGTATGGCTAACTCGCAATGTCGAAGGTTCCTGTGATCCACAACTGCCTGAGAACACGGCTTGGACTCGGGACGAAAAATGGGTTGTCACCGTTTTTCTCTTTATCATCGTTCTATGGGTCTTTCGATCACAACCGCTGGGTGGATTGTCTGAACTGCTTAATATGTCTAACGTAGGCGATTCTACGATCGCATTGCTGGGTGCCGCGCTTATGTTTATTGTTCGCTCAGAAAAAGGCGGTGGCTTGCTGGATTGGGAAACAGCCACTGATATACCTTGGGGCATTCTGCTGATGTTTGCTGCCGGCATCACTATCGCTACCGCATTCTTTGCAAGTGGTCTTGCCGAGATTATTGGTGACGGCATGAGCTCAGCCATCGTTGGTATGCCAATCTATTTAGTTATGTTATTGGTCTGCGCAAGCATCACGTTCTTCACAGAACTTAACTCTAATGTCGCAACCACAACTTTGGTGCTGCCCATACTGGCCGCTACAGCCATGAGTTCTGGTATTGAGCCCGGGTTACTAATGATTCCTGCCACAATATCTGCATCATGCGCGTTTATGCTTCCAGTGGCGACCGCACCAAACGCTATAGCTTATGCAACCGGCGGTGTGACCGTACAAGACATGATGCGAGAAGGATTGCGCCTGAACCTGATTTTTGCGGTAATCATTAGCGCTCTATGCTATTTCTTGCTAGGTGCGAGCTAATTAGGGGGCTCAGTACGGGCTAGCGCCATTCCTCTCTCTAAAGGATGGCATAAGAGTCTATTGTAGAGTTGACAGCAATCGACCGCGCAGTTAAGAGATTGCTTGCCATTGATTACGCGTCAAACGATACAGCAGGTGTTCTGCTAAAGGGTGATCACTTGTCATTCCAGGATACGTAAACGTGCCTTGTTCCTTACGCATTCCAATCTTGCGCATTACACTTTCTGATTCAGTATTTAATACAGGCGTCATCGAAACAATCTCTGGCAAATCACAGCGTGCAAAACAGTCATCCCGAACCGCTACAGCGCCCTCGGTAGCGAAACCACACCCCCAAAACTGTTGATCCAGCCTCCAGCCAATATCTACGCAGGGCGCAAACGGTAGGTCGGAGCCACTCTTATTCGCTCCAATAAAACCAATAAAAACACCATCACTTTTACGCTCTACGGCATAAAAACCATGTCCATTGTCATCAATCGCTATACTTAGACGGTGCACTAATGCATCACTGGCCGTTCGACTAAGCGTGCTAGGAAAATGACGCATAACGTGAGCATTCGCGTTCAACTGCGCAAAGGGCACCAAATCTGAATCTTGCCATTGCCGAAGCAATAAACGTTCTGTTTCAATCATAATGGTTCTGTTTGATAGGGTTTTTCTTCACAGTAGTGGAGTTTAATAACACATCGAGCAATGCAGGTAGTATTATCGGCATTGAAATTAATGCTTCACCGCCCTTCTACCCAAACTAGCTTTTTAGTGAATCAGAATATTCTTAATTCAATTAGACAATAATTCCTATGCGTACACTCGGCGTTGTCATGGATCCAATCGGCTCCATCAACATAAAAAAAGACAGTACTTTTGAGATGATTTGGCAAGCACAGCAACTTGGCTGGCAGGTTCAGTATCTCGAGATGAATGACCTTTCCATTATGAATGGCGTCGCCTTAGGCGACGCCAGACCCCTTACGGCTCACCAAGATAAAAACCATTGGTTTGACCTAGGAGACGTAGAGCGTCAACCTTTAGGTGATCTCGACGCGATTTTAATGCGCAAGGACCCTCCATTCGATATGGAATACGTCTACGCAACCTATATTCTAGAACTCGCTGAACGCCAAGGAGCGATGGTGGTCAACAGGCCGCAAGCTCTTCGTGACTGTAACGAAAAAGCTTATTGCGCTTGGTTCCCTGATCTTTGCCCAGAAACTTTAATTTCACGCTCAGCCAAAGATTTCCGCGCTTTTTTAGCCGAACATGGCGACATCATATTAAAGCCGTTAGACGGCATGGGCGGCGCATCGATTTTTCGCCTCACCCAGGGCTCACCTAATGTCGGCGTCGTTATTGAAACGTTAACGCAACATGAAAGCAGATTTGCGATGGCGCAAACATTTATTCCAGAAATTTCGGAAGGCGACAAACGTATTTTAATGGTGGACGGAAAAGCTGTACCTTACTCACTAGCACGGGTTCCGGCTAAAGGAGAAACTCGTGGCAATCTTGCCGTGGGCGGATCTGGCGTACCTCAGCCATTGAGCGAGAGCGATTTTCAGATTGCTGAGGCAGTTGGCCCTAAGCTAGTTGAACGCGGTATTCTTTTTGCAGGACTAGACGTTATTGGCGACCGACTTACTGAGATCAATGTTACGAGCCCTACGTGCATTAAGGAAATTAATGAAGCCTACGATACTAATATCGCTCTTGATATGCTCAATGCCATCGATGCAAAACTAGGCAAGTAGTACATCGTCTGAATGGTTGAAAAAAGCGACATCTTCAGTATCGCGCTGTTTTTTGCAGCGTTGGTGCACGCCATTATTATTCTTGGCGTTAGTTTTCGGATGCCTGATATCGCCTCGCGCAACAACAACGACAACAATCTAGACATTGTTCTCATCAATTCTTCCAACAACCTCAGAGACGAGGACGCCGAAACAATCTCCGTAGAAGACAACACAGGCGGCGGCAAAGAAGAACTGGAAGCGCAGACGCCGCTGCCGTTCGAAGCTGTAAATCCAATGCCGATAGAGTCAATCAAGAAAACCGCGTCAAGTCAGTCTCAAACAACCATTGCGCCCGACGACCTTCTAGTGAGTAATTCTAGCGATATCACAATCGCACGGGAGCAACCCGAGGAGGCTCAAATTAAGACGCCCGAAAAAGCCACGGGACCGGACCTAATTACCACTAAATCAGTACGCCAGCTAGAGCGCGAAAGATTAATCGCAAAGCTTAAAAAAGACTGGGTTGACTATCAAAAACGACCACGCAAAGAATTTCTATCACCAACCACCAAAGCAACGGAAGCAGCTCGTTATCTGAGCAAATGGATAGAAAAAGTGCAGCGAGTGGGAAATGCCAATATGCCAAGGCAGATTAGAGAGCAGCAGTTAGTGGGCATTGTGATTGTGTCAGTCGAAATTGCCGAGAACGGAACACTGAGCAAAATCGTACTCGATCACCCTTCTCGACACCGTGTACTCAACGATTACACCAAGCGCCTATTGCGCGAAGCCTCGCCTTTTGATCCTTTTCCAGACGAACAGTATTTCGACAACATTAATGTATTAGTCATAACGCGCTCCTTCGAATTTGACTCACAACAGGGCTTTTCAAACAATGCAATGCAATGAGCCTAGCCGGTCAGTCAAACACAGAACTGATGCTGACACATGAGTGTTCATTCTACGGTGTTAGCGTTTGATGTTGGTTTGAAGCGCACCGGCTTGGCCGTGGCTCAAGCTAGCTCGGTTCATGCGCAGCCAGCGGGCACAATTCACGTTGCTAAAGGGCGTCACGACTGGTTAAAGGTAGATCAGGCGATCGCAGACTGGCAGCCAACAATGATCGTTTTAGGGCTAGTAAGCGATACTGATCCTGCACTCAAAAAAGCGGCAAACCGCTTGATAAGCCATATTCAGCAACAACACAAAATTGCTACAGCTTTAGTAGATGAAACACTGACAACAGTTAACGCCAACGAATTGTTAAGTGAGCGCGACTATTCTCCGAGCAAGCGTCGTGAGTTACGTGACCAAGTGGCCGCTTGCCTTATTCTTGAGACATGGCTTCGCGCCTACAACGAGCCAAATGCATAAGTGAAATCACACCCTTTTATGATATTCTCGTGCCGCTAACTGCCCTTGAGACCCTACATTTATGCTGCCTTTTAAATCACTGATTTCGTCACATCAATTGACGCCAGACACAGTGGCCACCATTTTTGAGAGTGCTCATAAAATGCAAACTGCCATTGAATCCAAAGGCCGCGTCGGCAGTCTCGAAAATGCAATCGTCGCTTTACTCTTTTTTGAGCCCAGCTCTAGAACCATGTTGAGTTTTCAGAGTGCGGCGCAACGCTTGAACGCGGGAACAATCTTTGCTCAAAATGCCACTTCTACGTCTTTTGAAAAAGGCGAGAGCCTGGAAGATCTGATTCGAATTGTCGCAGGGTATTCAGACATTATCGTGATGCGCCACGCGCAACCCGGCAGCGCTCAAATGGCCGCTGACTGTAGCGACGTACCGTTTATTAACGCAGGCGATGGCGGCAACGAACATCCAACGCAAGCACTCATCGATGCGTTTACAATCGAGAAACACATTGGTCGCTTAGACAACCTCAAGATAGTGTTTGGTTTCGATTCATTGCAGTCCAGAAGCATTCACTCTTTGACTCGGTTGCTGTCTCAATACCCCAACAATGAATTCAGCTTTATGGGCCCATCTGAGCTCGCGCCGCCACCCGCAATGATCAGCGAGCTCGAGGCCGCTGGGGTTCGATGCACGCAGATTAAAGGCCTGCCGGACAAACTCGATTACGATGTTGTTTATGTTAATCGACTGCAAGAAGAGCGCTTTGCTGATAAAAGCATCTTTGACAAACACCGACGGTTTTATAGACTCAGTTACGACATGGTGGCAGCAACACAGGCATTGATACTCGATCCACTACCGCGAATTGATGAGATCGATGTCACGGCTGACGACCTGCCCAATGCTGTTTATTTTCAGCAAGCCAGTTATGGCGTGCCCGTAAGAATGGCTCTACTGTCTTTGATGCTCAGCAATTAAGTCAGTCCGGTTAACTCAAGTCAGTTTACTCAAGTTTATTAACGAAAGTTACTGGCGTTTGGATCATCATCTGCTTCAATACTAACGTCTTCCATCGTCTCGCCAAATTCTGTCAGCTTAGCGTCCTTGCCGTGTAGCTTAATATTTAAGCGCAAATCGTTTTCAGACTCAGCGTTTTTGATTGCATCGTCGTACGAAATCAGGTCTTGCTCGTGTAGCGCAAACAACGACTGATCAAAGGTTTGCATCCCCGCCTCTGTGGAGGCACGAATCGCGCCTCGGATCTCGTCAATCCGATAATCCTTAATCATGTCCGCGATCCTCGGAGAGTTAATCAATACTTCGACAGCGGGTACACGACCTTCTCGATTTTTAATCGGAATAAGACGTTGAGAGACCAATCCATACAAATTTAGACTTAAATCCATCGCCAGTTGATCGCGGCGATCAGCAGGGAAAAAATTAAATATACGGTCCAAAGCTTGGTATGCATTATTGGCGTGTAACGTAGCAATACACAAATGCCCAGTTTCAGAAAACACGATTGCGCTGTCCATGGTTTCGCGAGTGCGTATTTCACCAATTTGAATAACGTCTGGCGCTTGCCGCATTGCATTAATTAACGCGTTTTCAAAAGAATCAGTATCCACACCAACTTCGCGCTGCGTTACGATCGATCGCTTGTGCGTGTGAAGGTACTCAATGGGGTCTTCAATGGTAATGATGTGATCTTGGGAATTACGGTTACGGTAATCTACCAATGACGCCATCGTTGTACTCTTACCTGTTCCTGTGCCCCCTACGAAAATAAGCAAACCACGCTGACGCATGATCATTTTTTCCAAAATTTTAGGGATTTTCAGCTCTTCAACCGAAGGGATATTAGTCTTAATGGCACGAATCACCATACCCACGTGACCCTGTTGAACGAATACATTAACCCTAAAGCGGCCAATTTTCTTAGGGTGAATAGCAAAGTTACACTCTTTCTCAGACTCAAACTGACGACGTTGTTCCTCGTTCATTATCGAGTAACAAAGCTCTTGAGACATTTTGCCGTTCAACGCTTCGCCCGCGATCGGAAATATCTTGCCATCAACCTTAAAACAAGGCGTCGCGTTGGTCGTTATAAAAAGATCCGATGCATTTTTGACCATCATGGTGCGAAGTAGATCAGCCATCTTAAACATATACTTTCTGCTGATCTCGCTATGCGAACTTAGATTTCTCGACCGCTCGAAGGCGAGCATCACCTGGGGTGATCTGACGTTGTCGAACCAAGCTTTCCAAGCACTGATCAAGCGTTTGCATGCCTTCGCTTTGACCCGTTTGGATCATTGAATACATTTGCGCCACTTTATCTTCACGAATCAAGTTTCGAATCGCCGATGAACCCAGCATTATTTCGTGTGCCGCTACACGCCCACCGCCAACACGTTTTAAAAGCGTTTGAGTTATAACGGCCTGAAGTGACTCCGACAACATCGAACGCGCCATCGATTTTTCGTCGCCAGGGAACACGTCTACAATACGGTCAATCGTTTTAGGCGCGGAACTTGTATGCAACGTGGCGAATACTAAATGTCCGGTCTCCGCCGCCGTCATAGCGAGACGAATTGTTTCTAAGTCACGCAGCTCGCCGACCAAGATAATATCTGGGTCTTCACGTAGAGCCGAACGCAAAGCAGCATCAAAACTGTGTGTATCTTTATGCAGTTCTCGCTGGTTGATCAAACACCTCTTGCTCTGATGTACAAATTCGATAGGGTCTTCAATGGTAAGGATATGAGAGTGCTGTCTCTCGTTAATATAGTCAATCATCCCCGCTAAGGTCGTAGATTTACCTGAACCCGTTGGCCCGGTCACCAAAACAAGCCCTCTTGGTTTCATGCATATTTCTCGAAACACCGAAGGCGCCATTAGCTCATCTAGGCTCAGGACCACCGACGGAATAGTTCGAAACACGGCCGCAGGGCCGCGGTCTTGATTAAATGCGTTGACCCTGAATCGTGCGACACTTGGAATATCAAAAGAGAAATCCACTTCAAGTCTCTCTTCGTAAGTTTTTCGCTGCGCATCATTCATGATGTCGTAAATCATTTTTAGCACGGTCTCAGCATCAATCTCAGGCAAGTTAATGCGCTTTATGTCGCCGTCCACGCGGATGATTGGAGGCTGGCCCGACGAGAGGTGTAAGTCAGAGGCTTTGTTTTTGGCACTAAACGCAAGTAGTTCGGCGACATCCATAGCGAGACTGTATCTGGTTAAGACTCTCAATTAAAAGAATCTAGTTATAAATTGGGAAGAATCTACTCAGTAGCTACTCATAGCCGCTACAATTACTAGGTAGACGTTTAGGGCCACTTTATTGATCGATGTCTCGTAAGTATACTCACAATTTACCGAATTCACAGCGAATGCAAAATCTTCAGTACGCCGCAGACCGTCTGCAACAGGTTCGCCACAGAATCGCTCAAGCCGAACAATGCGCCGGTCGTACGCCCGATTCTGTGCGACTGATTGGAGCAAGCAAGAAGCAAACAGCCGAGCTACTTAAAGCATTCTGCCAAAACGGCTTATCCGATCTCGGCGAGAATTACCTACAAGAAGCCCTCGATAAAAAGGAAGAGCTAACAGGGTTTTCTGTTAATTGGCATTTCATTGGTGCAATCCAATCTAATAAAACGGCATTGATCGCACGCAATTTTGATTGGGTTCATAGCGTGGACAGACAAAAAATTGCACGCCGCTTAGCCGAGCAATTTACATCCACAGAAGTTTTGCCTAAGTTAAACATCCTACTGCAGATAAACCTTGATAACGAAGACACTAAGGCCGGAATTACGGCACAGAGCATACGCCCTACCCTAGAATCTATTCAGGGCTTTAGTAACATTGATTGTCGTGGCTTTATGCTAATCCCTGCCCCTCGAGACAGCGCCTTAGAACAACGAAAGATATTTGCAACGGCGCGCAGCTTACTCGAAGACACTAACCAAGAGTTTGGTTTGCAGATGGACTCTCTCTCTATGGGCATGTCAAATGACTTAGAAGCTGCCATTGCAGAAGGAAGCACGATGATTAGAATAGGAACCGATTTATTTGGTGCTCGCCCTGCGAGCTAATCAAAGGCCCGAAACTAAGTTACACTTAGCAGCATGAATTCAGAGATAAAAATCGGTTTTTTAGGTGGCGGCAATATGAGTTCGGCGATAATCGGTGGACTGGTTGGCGAAACGTCCCTTGGCGCAACCCAATTCTCCAAAAAAAGTGGAGTATTTTCGCCGAACCAGATCTTTGTACACGACCGTAACGCAGCTAAGAACGAAGCATTATGTGCGGCGTTTGGAATAACCGCATTCGCCTCTGCAGAGCAACTAATTGAAGCAGTTGATGTATTGATCATTGCTGTTAAACCACAAGGTTTTAAAACAGCTGTAATCGCTAATCTGGATACCATTAGCCTTAAGAAACCTCTAATAATATCGCTTGCAGCCGGTGTAAGAACCAAGTCTATTCAAGCTTGGGTCGATGCGCCTCTAGCAATTGTGCGCGCCATGCCCAATACTCCAGCCTTAATAGGTGAAGGCGCCACAGGGCTCTTCGCTACTAGCAATACGAGTAGCGTTCACAAAGAGCTTGCTGACTCGATTATGTCTACTGTAGGACTCAGCATTTGGGTAGATTCAGAAAGCGACATCGATACAGTCACCGCGCTTTCGGGTAGTGGCCCAGCTTATTTCATGTTGCTATTAGAGAGCATGATCGCGGCCGCTATTAAAGCAGGACTAGATGAAGACTCTGCAAAAATACTCGCTGTTCAAACTGCGCGCGGCTCGGCATTATTAGTGGCCGCTTCTGATAAGCCACTCACTCGCTTGAGAAGCGATATTACCTCACCAAAAGGGACTACTGAGCAGGCGGTCAATTCATTTGCATCCTCAAACTTAGACGGCATTGTTGAACAAGCTTTTGAGGCCGCTCGTTTACGAGCTATTGAAATAGCGGATGAGCTTGAGTAAGAGCTTAGACAGTAATACTTTATTTAAATGAATAACGACACCGTCCGGCGATAATCCCTGGACCAGAACACCCAATCACAAGATTTAACCTATTCAAGAGATCATTATGAACTACGCCGCAAATGCAGCAACACTAATCATTGACACGATTATTGGGCTCTATCTATACATTATTTTAGTACGGTTTTGGATGCAATGGGTGCGCGCGGACTTTCGGAATCCAGTAGGTCAGTTTGTTATCAGCACAACCAGCCCTTTCATTATTCCTTTAAGAAAGCTGTTACCGCCGATAGGCATGGTAGACACGGCAACGCTAGTATTTGCTTTGATCGTTGCAATAATTAAAGTAGCTGCACTGTTCGCAGTTGTCAGCAGCATGCCCTCCGCCGTCAACATCCTAGTATTCGGGGCAAGTGAAGTTTTACGCTCTAGCATACATATATTTATGGCCTCAGTTTTTATCATGATTATTGCAAGCTGGATTGCATCAGGGTCCTACAACCCGATCGTTTCCGTTGCACAACAAATTGCTCACCCTTTGATGGCACCTGCACAGAGGCTACTGCCAAATATAGGCGGTTTTGATCTCTCACCAATTTTGGTGATTCTGTTTTTAAACCTTAGTTTAGTTCTTCTGGTAGCACCCATTTCACCATTTATTTAATCGCACTTATTTAACTACATTTTAGCTCAATTCAGAACCAGTCAAACGAATGACACAGTCAGCCCAACAACCCCTATCATCAACGCTTGGCATAGTAACGCCGCAAACAGCCCGGTTTTCAAAGCCGCTGAAGTTAGAAAGTGGCGATGTGCTCGACAGCTATGAACTGGTTTACGAAACCTATGGTGAACTTAATGCGGCGCGCAGCAATGGCATACTACTGTGTCACGCCCTAACCGGAGACCATCATGCGGCTGGACTCCATTCAGACGATCCTAAGACTGCGGGATGGTGGGATCAAATCGTCGGTCCCGGAAAACCAATAGACACCAATAAGTTTTTTGTCGTCTCTCCTAATAATCTAGGAGGATGTTCAGGCAGTGCCGGGCCTACCTCAATAAATCCGCAAACGGGTAAGGTTTATGGGCCTGATTTTCCGTTTGTAACGGTTAATGACTTTGTCGAGTCTCAGCGTCGTCTAGCCGACACTTTAGAGATCTCACAGTGGGCCGCCGTTATAGGCGGCAGTCTTGGCGGCATGCAGGTATTAGAATGGAGCATTACGCACCCTGAACGGCTTAGGCACGCTATTGTTATCGCAGCGGCGGCCAAACTCAGCGCGCAAAACATTGCCTTTAACGAAGTAGCGAGACAAGCCATCAGAACTGATCCTGACTACTGTGATGGACGCTATTTTGAACAAGACAAGGTCCCACATCGCGGATTAAGAGTGGCCCGCATGGTGGGTCATATCACCTATTTGTCTGACGACAAAATGGCCAGTAAGTTTGGTCGGAACCTGCGCGACAAAACACAATTAGATTATCGATTTGATACTGAGTTTGAAGTTGAAAGTTATTTACGCTACCAGGGCGACCAGTTCATCAACCGTTTTGATGCAAACACCTATTTGCTCATGACTAAGGCGCTAGATTACTTTGACCCTGCTGCAAAAACCAATGATGACTTAAATCAAGCGCTTGCCGTTGCCAAGGCCAAGTTCCTCGTTATCTCTTTTTCTAGCGATTGGCGTTTTCCAGTTGAACGATCAAGGGAAATAGTTCGTGCTTTACAAAACAACAGTCTAGACGTGAGTTATGCCGAAATAGAGTCACCTCATGGGCATGACTCATTTTTGTTGGATGTACCTGACTATGTGAGAGTATTGAGCGCCTATATAGACCGCGTTGCGAGCGAAGCCGAGACGATCAGCCCATGAAATCGAACACTAATACGTCAAACCCTTATGGCCGTTCCGACCTGCATACCATTGCGCGCTGGATTCCAGATGGTTCACGAGTGCTCGATTTAGGCTGCGGCAACGGAGACTTTTTAAAGACACTGAAACAGGAAAAACAAGTTACGGGCTATGGCATAGAATTAGACGCTGAAAAAATTGCGAACTGTGTTGCAAGCGGCGTCAACGTTATTCAAACCAATTTGGATCAAGGCTTGGCTGATTTCGATTCTAATTCATTTGATTTTGTAGTTTTATCTTTAACGCTGCAGGCCGTTCATCGTCCTCGCCTATTGCTTCAGGAGATGCTGCGTGTAGGCCAGCATGGCATTGTGACGTTCCCAAATTTCGCCCACTGGCGTAATCGCTTACAAATAGCGCTAGGCGGACAAATGCCTGTCAGTAAACAATTACCGCATAAGTGGTATAACACTCCGAATATTCACCTTTGCACGATTAAAGATTTTAAAGTCTTGTGCGAAGAACTTGGTATAAAGGTAGATACGTTTGCGGCATTGAACAGCAATGATGCCGATTCAGCTCCAATATCGATATTACCTAACCTATTGGGCGAGATTGCCCTTACAAAATTTTCGAGGAAAACCTAAAAAAATAAAATGAATAATAACGATATTCTGCGCCGCTTACGCTTCGCTTTAAAACTTAAAGACTCTCATGCGGCGTCACTGTTTTCTACTGATCCAACTAACGCGGTCAAGGTTGACTCTACTGGCTTTAGAGCACGCATCGCTAAAGAAGAGGAAGATGACTTTGTGGCTACGACTGATCTTGAACTCACGGCGTTCTTAGATGGTTTAATAGCGGACCGACGAGGTCTTCGAGAAAACGCTGTGCCTATGCCGCAGCCAGAACGATTAACCAAAAACGAAATACTAAAAAAATTGCGGATCGCTTTTGCGTTGCGCGATGAAGGCATGCTCAAAGTACTAGGTCGTGGAGGCAGTAAGATCAGCAAAGGTGAACTATCAGCATTGTTCAGAAAGCCTGGTCATAAACATTATCGAGAATGTGGTAACCAGATTATCCGCGCATTTATGATGGGTTTGATAGACCGACCGACTGATCTACCTGATGACGACGAGGACGAAGGTAGTCGTAACTCGCCGAGCAAGCCTGTTGGCAAAGGAGCCGGGAAGCACATTAATCCGTACAAAGGCTCTAAGAAAGGTTCAAGTCGCGGCCCTTCTCATGATGCGACAAAGGCCAAGGCTGGCGTTAGAAAATCAAAGTCAGGCGACAAAATAGACAGCGCTGGGACTGAAAAGAAGCATCGTAAGAGCAAGCCGAGAAAAGTTCCCGCTAGCGATTAAACTAGAGTACATATTCGTTATGGCTTCGTCATTACTTCCTAGCTGTTAATATCTAACCACGATGACCTAGCCGTTGCGATAAGTATAGCTGTACCCATTAAGCGCTGGAGCACCGCCCAGGTGTGCGTACAGCACTTTAGAGCCAGTCGGGAAAAAGTCTTTTTTAACTAAGTCGATCATCCCTTGCATCGATTTACCCTCATACACAGGGTCGGTAATCATGGCTTCAGTGCGAGCAGCTAAACGAATAGCCTCATTGGTCTCGTTGCTAGGTACCCCATAAGCGGGATACGCATAATCTGGATTGATAATTATTTCGTCGTCTCTTACCGCTCGCCCCAATCCAACTAAATCGGCCGTGCTGTCTACAATTGAACGTACTTGCGCGCGCGTTTGATCCAGCGTACCCGAGGCATCAATGCCAATCACACGATCAGCTCGATCATCAGCCGCAAACCCAACGATCATCCCGGCCTGAGTTGATCCAGTAACCACGCAGACCACGATGTAATCAAAACTGAATCCTAGATCACGCTCCTGTTCGCGAACCTCCTCAGCAAAACCAACATATCCTAGCCCACCCAATTTATGCATGGAGGCCCCAGCAGGGATCGCGTAAGGCGTTCCGCCTGCATCTTTCACATCTTGGATAGCTTGCTCCCAACTGGTGCGAATACCGATATCAAAACCTTCATCAACTAGGCGCGATTCGGCGCCCATCAATCGAGTTAGTAAAATATTGCCAACACGATCATATACGGCGTCATCGTGTGGCACCCACGACTCTTGAACTAAGCTGCATTTTAAACCGAGCTTGGCGGCGACTGCCGCGACCATACGGGTATGATTCGATTGCACTCCGCCTATCGACACCAAAGTATCTGCGCCGGACGCCAGGATATCCGGCACTAGGTATTCCATTTTTCTTAGCTTGTTGCCACCTAATGCAAGACCAGAGTTACAGTCATCGCGCTTAGCGAAGATTTCTACTTTGTCGTCAAGTGCCGCAGAAAGCCTCGGGAGAGGTTCGATTGCGGTCGGACCAAAAGTTAATGGGTAACGTTCAAATTTAGAGAGATTCATAGCTATGACCTATAAAAACAAGCTGAGAATTAACTGGAGAGCGCGCGGTCGATTGCTTTTAATCTGTCTCCGCTGCGACACTATCCTCGATAGACGTCTCGCTTCCTGGCAACTGAGCAAGAATACAACCAACCAACATCATAACTGCGCCCATCATTGCCGCTTCTACCAAGCGTTCGGAAAAAACCAGATACCCAGCTAAGGCACCAAAAACGGCTTCTAGCGCAAGTATTAGACTCGCTAAAAACGGCTCGGCATGATCCATCACCCAGACTTGTAAGGTATAAGCGATCCCGACTACAAAAACGCCATTAATGAGCGGCCACTGCCAAGCAGCGAAACTATCAGGTATTAGCTTAGGCTCTGCCAGCAAAGAGAACACCGCGCTAAATAATGCGCAAAACATAAATTGGTAGAACGCCAAAACTAACTGATTGTGTGCTCCGGCCTTACGCGCCAACGCTAAAATGTGCAGCGCCCAAAATACCGCACCTACTAATGCTAAGAGGTCTCCACGCAAAGAAATTTCGCTACTCGAACCGGTCATAAGATACAAACCGCCAATCGCTATAAAGCCCCCTATCCAAACGATTGCCCGATACCGATGACCTAAGAAATAGCCAATGGTTGGTACGATGATCACATATAGCCCGGTAATGAATGCCACATTAGCGACCGTTGTGTACTCAAGACTCGTTTGCTGAAAGTACGCTCCACCAAAAAGCAGAAAACCCAAGCCAACCCCGAGCATAAGCGTGGGAAGGTTAAATGCGGCCGCCTTAGTCACAGACTTTAGGAGCAATAGAACGGGCAGTAATGTTAATGCCCCTAGCGCAAACCGTGTGGCGTTAAATGCATTCGCATCTAAGTACTCCAACCCCATTCGTTGCGGTACAAAACCGAACCCCCAAATAAATGCGATAAGCAAAAGGGTGCCATTGATCAATATTGGATTCTTCATAAGACAATCTAAGGGTTATCTCAAACTGGGCCGAGAAAGGCCCAGTTATGTTTCATCACGCCGGTTGAAGGCGACTAAAATAACAACAACTTAATTCAGTGCTATTAAATTGAAGACAGCTAAAAAGTAACTATGCCGAGACAGAGCCAGCGCCTGTCGCCGTTTCTTCAAATTCTTCTGTGCGTCTAATCTTGATCATAAAGTACGCGAACAATAGCGTCATGATCGGACTCAAAAGATTAAAGAAACAATAGTAAATATAGTCAAACGTCGCTATCCCAAGTACCGCTGCGTGATAAGCGCCGCAGGTATTCCAAGGGATTAAAACCGACGTGACCGTACCGGTATCTTCTAAAGTACGACTTAAATTTTCTGAGGCGTAGCCCATCTCTTTATACAGGCCAGCAAACATTCGACCAGGAATAGCAACAGAAATATATTGATCTGAAGTGCTCACGTTGGTCACCAAGCAGGTGGCGGCCGTACACGCGACAAGACTAAAAAAGTTAGTCGCTAGGGCTTTAACAGACTGCATTATTCGCGCCAACATTCCAGTAGCTTCAAGCACACCACCAAACGACATTGCCGACAAAATCAACCAAACCGTACCCAGCATGCCTTGCATGCCCCCCGCACTAAATAATTCGTTCAGCGCGACGTCACTGGTTTCGATATTGATCCCCCCAAACATGGTTCCCATCACCAATGTGTAAACTTGAAACGGTTTGTCGGCCGTCATCAACGATAGTAACAATTCTTGTTGAAAGAGAAGTACAAAAAGTGCACCTACAACAACACCTACGAACAAAGCAGGAATTGCCTCAACCTTTTTCACAATTAAACCTAATACGATAACGGGTGGTAGTAATAACCAACCGGTGATGTTAAAGGTAGCCTCGATCGCGCTAAGAGTATCGCTCACATCAACATCGCCTCCTTCTCGGCCAATATTAAGACCTAACACTGCAAAAACGACTAATGTAATTAGGAACGACGGGCCGGTTGTGTAAAACAGGTAGCGGATGTGAGTAAACAAGGGTGTTTCTGTAACCGCCGCCGCTAAGTTGGTTGTATCCGAAAGCGGGGAGATTTTGTCACCGAAGTAAGAACCAGAAATGATCGCGCCGCCAATCATTCCGTCAGGAATTTCGAGTGCGCGGCCCACTCCTACCATCGCAACACCAATGGTGGCAGCCGTAGACCAAGAACTACCGCTCACCACAGAGGTAATTGCACAGGCGATACAGGTAGCCACTAGAAAAATCGACGGGTTTAACAGCTTTATTCCATAGTAAACCAGGATAGGGACAGTTCCTGAAAACAGCCAAATACTCGCCAAGGCGCCTACCAGTAACAAAATTAAAATAGAGGGCATCGCATTGCCAATGGTAGATACGACGCTGACCTGCTGTTCAGCCCAACTCGTCCCACGCCACAAACCGATTGCAGCGGTTAATCCAGTCACCAGAATAATAATCATCTGACTAGAACCACCTAGCGCGTCATTGCCATAGACATAAACATTAAACGAGAGGGCAATAATCAACACTAGAACTGGCAATAGGGCGAGACCTAACGGCATCGGATTTTCTTGACTAGCGCTTTCTGGGCTAGGGGCTTGATCGTTTGTAGGCATGCAGAGTGCTCTCTATTAAGGGTCAGTGTTCGAATACTACACCAAGGTGGCCAATTATCCACGCATCTCGTTATCTGGGCTCTGGGGCACACGCCACAAGCGAGCAAATCGGTCATAAGGCCGTTTACTGGACAAACCATCGCTAAACAGCTGTAAACACTGGTAATTTCCGCCAAGTAAGCGTCGCGATTTAGACATGAGTTACCTTGTGAAGACGCACTATCTTTAGTAACATAGTCAAGTGGTGGTAAAAACACCAACAAACCGAATGGGGTAGTTGAAGTACCAAACCATTCAAATCAACCTTGAAGTGAACTTTAAAAGTCACGGGAGAGAACAGGTATGAAAAAATTTCAACCAAGAGTCACGGCAATCGCATTTGCCCTGGCTACTTTAACCGGTGTTTCAGCGCCTTCCTTCGCGCAAGACGAAGTGATGGAAGAAGTTGTAACTATTGGTACACGTGGTAAGCCTCGGTCAGTTACTGATTCGGTAGCGCCAGTTGACGTCATTTCTGCGTCAGACTTTGTTAGCCAAGGCGGCGTAGACACAAGTAATTTGCTACGTAACATCGTGCCAAGCTTTAACGTAAACGACCAACCTATTAGTGATGCATCGACGCTTGTTCGTCCTGCAAACCTACGTGGATTGGCTCCTGATCACACATTAGTATTGGTAAACGGCCAACGACGTCACCGTGCAGCGGTTATCTCTTGGTTAGGTAATGGCTTGTCAGATGGTTCTCAAGGACCTGACCTTTCAGCAATCCCCGCACTTGCAATGCAAAGTGTTGAGATTCTACGTGATGGTGCTGCTGCTCAATACGGTTCTGATGCTATCGCTGGCGTAATTAACTTTAACCTTAAAAACGCTGACTCTGGCGGTACGGTTGAAGCTAAATACGGCGTTTACGGCGAAGGCGAAGATCAATTGAGCATTGCTGTTAACCAAGGCTTTGCCATGGGTGACAACGGCTTCTTGAACTTAACGGCCGAATGGGCAGAAGCAGAAGCAACTGACCGCTCTGTACAACGTAATGATGCAGCAGGCTTAATTGCGGCTGGTATTCAAGGCGTTGGCAACCCAGCTCAAGTTTGGGGTACTCCTGAAGTTGAAGGCGACGTTAAACTTTGGGCTAACTTCGGTACTGAGTTTGCTAACGGTATGGAGCTTTTTGGCCAAGCCAACTACAACAACAAAGAAGTTACCGGTGGTTTCTACTATCGTAACCCAACAAACCGTGGTGGCGTTTACGCATCTGACGGCAACTTGTTGTTCGCCGACTTAACAGGTAACGGTACGGGCGGATGTCCTACTAACATTCCTGGTACTGCGGCTGGCTTACAAAGCGCAGCATTTGCTGCAGCGGCTTCACGTGCTGAGTGTTTTCATTTTTCTGAAATCATTCCTGGCGGCTTCACACCTAATTTTGGTGGCGAAGTAACTGATACATCATTGTTGCTTGGCCTACGTGGCGAAACAGCTGGTGGATTAGGCTGGAGCGTAAGCGCGTATACGGGTAAAAACGAAGCTGACTTCTTCATTAACAACACTGTTAATGCAAGTTTAGGCGCGAATACTCCACGCAACTTTAACCCTGGAGCTTACGAGCAACAAGATTTGGGTATCAACGTTGACTTCAACAAGCAACTTTCAGACAACGTCAACTTGGCGTTTGGTGGTGAGTGGCGCGAAGAAGAGTTCAGCATTATTGCTGGTCAACCTGAGTCATACATTGATGGCGGTCTTGGAACTCAAGGTTTCAGTACGTCAACTAACGGCTTCCCAGGCTTCTCGCCTAACATTTCTGGCGCGTTTGATCGTGCTAACACTTCGCTTTATGTTGATGTCGAATGGCAAGCAAGTGATGCATTGTTAGTTGTAGCGGCTCTTCGTTATGAAGATTTTGACGATTTCGGCGACACTACAAACTCCAAAATTGGTTTTAACTACACATTGACTGATTCAGCTGGTATCCGCGGTACGATTAGTACTGGTTTCAAAGCACCAACTCCAGGCCAATCAAATGCGTCTAACATTTCTACGCAAATCATTGGTGGCGTGTTAACTAACCAAGGTGTGATTCCTTCGAACAGTCCTGCAGCCGCATTACGTGGCGGTGGCGAGCTAGGTCCTGAAGAATCAACTAACATCACGTTAGGTACATACTTCAGCCTTGGTAATCTTGACGTAACTCTTGATTATTTTGACATCGACGTAGATGATCGTTTGAGTCTTTCAAGTGATTTCTCGCTAAACGCTGGTGATTTGGCTCTGTTAAGTTCGCAAGGTATTGATGCTTCTGATATTTCTCAGTTCCGTTTCTTTACTAACCAGTTCGACACCAATACCTCTGGTGTTGATCTCGTTCTTACTACAACAGCTGAATGGTTAGACGGTACAACTACGTTCAACCTAGCGTTCAACTACACTGACACTGAAGTTACACGTCGTAACACCAACTTGTTGGGCGACAGCCGTGTAAGATTGATTGAAGACGGTGTACCAGGAACTCGTTGGAACTTCACTGCAAACCACCAAATGGACAAAGCGCGCTTCTTAGCTCGTGTAAACCATTACGGTCGTTTCTATGACAACGAAGCTGGCGGCGTGTTCACTAGTGCCGAAACTGTGGATCTTGAATTTGGCTACACGCATTCAGATCAGTTAGATTTCGCTTTTGGCGCTCGTAACATTTTTGACGAGCAAGGCTGTAAGTCTATTGACTGTGCAGGCTTTGATTTCGGTGGCGTGCTTGGCTTGGAATACAGCCAGTTCAACCCATACGGCTTCAACGGCTCTTTTTACTACGGTAAAGTAACTTACAACTACTAATCGCCTAGCGATTACAATTGCAAGAAACAAGGAAAGGGACGCTTCGGCGTCCCTTTTTTTGTGCCCATTTTCTGTACCTACGAACTACTCTCAGGCATCCAATCACTTTGCGCGACCTCTGCTACGAAGTGAGCCAAGATCATCTACAAATAGAAGCAATAATTTAGACTAGGCGTATAAGCCTTACCGCACCTAGTCGAATCATTTATACTCGGTCAATTATTCACCATAGGCTAATCATCATGGAAAACTTTGTTAGTACTTTAAACGGCATTATTTGGAGCCCTGCGCTCATTTACCTCTGCCTTGCCGCAGGATTGTTCTACACATGCTGGACGCGAATGGTACAGGTCCGACAGATTCGAGAAATGTGGCGTTTGTTATTGTCCAACAAAAGCTCAGCTATGGGCATCTCGTCTTTCCAGGCCTTGACGGTCTCTTTATCTGGCCGAGTTGGCACAGGTAACATTGCCGGTGTAGCGGCGGCCATCGGCTTTGGTGGCCCTGGGGCGATCTTTTGGATGTGGGTAGTGGCAATTTTTGGTGCCGCTACCGCTTTCATTGAAGCAACCCTTGCGCAAATCTATAAGGAAGTACACGAAGGCCAATACCGTGGTGGCCCAGCTTACTATATCGAAAAAGCGATGGGGCAAACCTGGTACGCATGGATCTTTGCGATTGCAACAATTATCGCCTGTGGGGTTCTCTTGCCGACGGTGCAGTCCAATGCGATTGGCAACGCTGTGGTACAAACTTTTGGCCCAGGCACCATGATAGAAACATCTATGGGTCTGCTTGATAGCACCAAAATCATTACTGGTGCGGTTATAGTAACAATACTCGGCTTTATCATTTTTGGCGGCGTTAAACGTATCGCTAATTTCGCTCAAGTAGTCGTGCCGTTTATGGCATTGGCTTACATCATTACGGCTGTTGTGATTGTGGCAATTAATGCCAGTGAACTACCTGGCATTATCGCAATGATCTTCGAAGATGCGTTTACCCCCATGGCTGGCTTTGGCGCGGCGATAGGTTGGGGGGTTAAACGAGGTGTCTACTCTAACGAAGCGGGTCAAGGTACTGCACCGCACGCTGCAGCAGCAGCCGAAGTAGAACACCCAGCGCAGCAAGGCTTGGTTCAGTCATTCTCGATATATGTCGACACACTGTTCGTTTGTACCGCTACCGCCTTCATGATATTGATTACAGGTGCCTACAACGTCCACCCTGAAGGGGGGGCCGCAATGCTTATTCAGAACCTTGACCCTAGCACCGTGATTGCCAGCCCTGTGTTCACGCAGATGGCCATTGAAAGTGTCATGCCTGGGATAGGCAATCCTTTTGTAGCCGTCGCTTTGTTCTTCTTTTCATTCACAACCTTAATGGCGTACTACTATATTGCCGAAAGCAATGTCGTGTACATAAAACGCTTTATTAAACTTCCAGGGGCTATCCTAACCCTGAAAATAGTGTTGATGAGCGCGGTATTTTACGGAACGGTTAAAGCGGCCGGTTTGGCATGGGGTATGGGCGACATTGGTGTAGGCTTGATGGCCTGGGTCAACATTATCGGCATCCTCATCATCTTCTTTATGGGCCGCCCAGCTATTAAAGCGCTAAAGGACTATGAAGAACAGCAACGCAACGGTGTTACTGACTTTACTTTTGACCCAAAAAAGCTAGGCATTAAGAATGCCGAGTTTTGGGAAAAGAAGCATGACAATAAAGATAAATAGACCGTTTTAAACGCAATAAAAAAGAGCCACATCTGGCTCTTTTTTATTGGGTACTACTGACACGTTTTAATTAACACATGGCGTCGCAATTGAGTAGCAGATGTGTTGATCTCCATAATATTCAGGAGAAATGCATTAACCGTCAGCGAGCAAGCTTCTTAAGTCAGCTATGGCAGCATTCGCTCGCGCAATATATGAACTCATAACCAAGGAATGATTGGCAAAGAAACCCAGGCCAGAACCGTTCAACACCATCGGACTGTACATCGACTGTTGCGTCGCTTCTAGTTCACGAATAATTTGGCGCAAAGTAGGAATCGCATTCTTGTCTTTCAACACTGGGTTAAAGTCTTGTTCTGCAGCCTTTAGGAAGTGGATAAGTGCCCACGCTGTGCCACGGGCTTCGTAGAAGTTATCATCGATTTGAAACCACGAAACATTGGCTACGACCTCATCCTCTACCTCGGTTGACTGCTGCGCATTCGCATCGCCAGCCAAGTCTGTGTTTAAACGTGTCTGAGGTCTTGCAGCGCTAAGCCTTTGTGAGAGCGAGCCTAAGCGTTTCTCTACCAATGACAACCATTCATTAAGATTGTCTGCTCGCGCGTAAAACTGTGCATTTCGTTGGCTGGTATCAGAGAGACGTTCTAAGTACTTAACAAGGGCCTCGTTACCAGCGCCGTACTCGCCTTCAGCCGACGGGAATATCCATGCCTCGCTGTTTACACTAAAACGTGGCTCAGCCAGCTCTAAGTCTTGGTCTGCTACTGACTGTGTTTGAGAGCGGCTGTAGTCGTTGCGCAACGCTTTGGCTAGATCACGTACTTGTTGCAACACACCAAATTCCCAGTTAGGCATGTTATCCAAAAACACACCAGGGGGGCTTATATCATTGCTCAGATAGCCTCCAGGCTTATTCAGAAGAGTATCTACTGCCTGCACCATCATTTGAGTAGTTGCATAACCAATCACGGGTTTAACGCCCTGTTCAGTCGCGTATTCTGTCGACGGGGACTTGAGCATCATCAGGTCGGGTTCACGACTCCAATACCACCCCAAAATCAGTAGTAGAAGCACCAAAACGAAAGGTAGAGCGACCAACGGCCTCATCAGAAAACCCATAACAAAATCCTAAATAATTAGTTAGAGCTTGATTAATGGCGGCTTAATCGCTAATTCCAAGCGCATAAACCTTAACTAATGGTAAAGCTTTAAAGTTTTAGTTTTTTTGTGCCTTTTAAGCCTGGCTAAGTGCGCGACAATTATTGATGATCTCGTCCCAAGCATAACGCTTAATTTGGTCAGACGTAGCGAACCAGGTACCCCCCACACACATAACATTATCTAGTGCCAAGTACTCTTTGTAATTGGAATCACTCACGCCACCCGTTGGGCAAAACTTGATGTTGGGGAAAGGGCCTGAAAATGCTTTTAATGCAGGAATACCGCCAACTATCGACGCTGGAAAAAGCTTTAGCTCAGAAAGCCCGTATTCAATCGCAAGCAGGATATCGGATGCCGAAGCAGCACCGGGCAGATAAGGCATTTTAAGATCATTCGCTGTTTTCGCTAACAAAGGCGTCAGACCAGGGCTAATGACTCCGTCAACACCTGCGTCTGCAACTTGTTGCAATTGCGCTGCCGAATTTACAGTACCTGCAAGTAAAATCATATCGGGCACTTCGCGCTTAATGAGCTTTAACGCCTCCAATCCAAACGCGTTACGCAAGGTAACTTCGATAACGCCCACTCCGCCTTCTATGAGCGCCTGACTTAGACCGACCGCCTGTTCAGCATTTTCAACAGCAACCACAGGCACCGTCTTTTCATTTGCCAACATCTGACTGAATGATTTCATTTTGTAAGTCTCTCTTTATTTCTCTAGTTATCTCAATACGATATTTTTTAATAGCGCGTGGCTTATCTAAATAATCGAAGCACCATCTTCCGCGTTACTTGCTAATGCGCGTAGCTTGGCAAACATGCCTCTACCTAGTGTCCGCTCATCTGCCGGGGCCTGAGCTGGCGTGCGCTTATCCAGCTCTGATGCATCGACATGCGCGGTTAAAAAACCTGAATGACTATCAATTTCGACCATATCGCCGTCCTTAAGTTTTGCAAGCTGTCCGCCCTTTCGTGCTTCTGGGCTTACATGAATCGCCGCCAACACCTTGCCCGAAGCGCCAGACATACGACCATCAGTAACGAGTGCCACTTTATGCCCTCTGTCTTGAAGTAAGCCCAGATAAGGAGTTAGTTTATGTAATTCTGGCATGCCATTGGTTGCTGGTCCTTGGAATCGCACAACAACTACGACATCCTGATTAAGCTCATCGTTATCAAAAGCGGCTTTCATTGCGTCTTGCGAATCGAAAATTCGACAAGGCGCTTTAATTGATTGAAAACGCTCTTCTACCGCCGACACCTTTACAATACCGCAACCCAAGTTACCCTTAACCATACGCATGCCACCCTCTGGCGCAAATGCTTGGTCAAAAGGCGCAACAACGGTAGGGTCACCGCTCTTGGTAACTGGCTCTGACCACTTTACCGTTTTTCCATCTAACATAGGCTTGCGCGTATAGGCGTCTAAGCCCTCGCCCATAACGTTGACAACATCTTCGTTCAACATGCCCTGAGAGCGCAATTGATGCGTGATGTAAGGTAATCCGCCAGCCGCTTCAAAATGATTTACATCCGCCGCACCGTTCGGGTACACCTTAGCAAGCAACGGAGTAGCGCGAGACAACTCATCCATATCTTGCCAATCGATTTTGATTCCAGCGGCAGCCGCCATCGCAATGAGGTGCAAGGTAAGGTTGGTTGAGCCTCCGGTAGCCATCATCATAATGATCGCGTTAACGATGGATTTTTCGGTAATGACTTCTGAAATTGGACGGTAGTCACTGCCTTTACTGGTTTGATTGAGCAACTTAGTGACGGAGTCGGCCGTCAACGCACTGCGCAATGGAGTACCTGGATTAATAAATGACGTGCCCGCTAGCTGTACTCCTAAGGCTTCCATAAGTGTTTGATTGGTATTAGCGGTACCGTAAAACGTACAGGTGCCGGCGCTGTGGTACGACGCCGACTCACTGGCCAACAGTTCGGCTTTATCTATTTCACCTTCAGCGAATTTTTGCCGCGCAGCGGCTTTGTCTTTATTTGATATACCTGACGGCATTGGGCCAGCAGGAACAAACATCACAGGCAAATGGCCAAACTGGAGCGCACCAATAATCAGCCCAGGTACGATTTTATCGCAGACACCAAGGCACATAATGCCATCGTAAACATCGTGCGATAACGACACAGCGGTAGCCATTGCAATAACATCCCTACTGAATAGGCTCAACTCCATTCCAGGCTGACCTTGCGTTACGCCGTCACACATGGCCGGAACGCCACCAGATACCTGTGCCGTTGCACCGTGACTACGAGCAACTAGTTTGATCTGATTTGGGTACGCGGCAAACGGTTGATGCGCAGAAAGCATGTCGTTGTAGGCAGTGACTATGCCAATGTTGGCACCCTGCCCTTTTGGAATAGAGACTTTATCTTCTGCGGATTCGGCCGCTACGACATGAGCCCAATTACTGCACGACAAACGGTCTGGTGCCGGCGGCTGATTGCGCATTGCATCAACATCAGCAAGATACGCTTCGCGGCTATCCTTACTACGTTCTATTATTCTTTGAGTTACGGTTTTTAATGTATTCGACATGGCAACGGGGCAATAGATTTGTGAGTTAGTTTTATAGCTGAGCTTGAAACCATCTAAGCTTGCAACTACAGGCGTCTAATCGGCGTAATATACGTGTAATGGTGTGTGACTTTGATACGCGACACTGCGAATTGGCAAATTACATAAATCGTCAAAAGAGGCGGTTGCACCTGCAATTGCGTGGCTAAAAAGATCACGCTTTTGCTGGCCAGTAATGTGAAGGACGAGATACGGAGTGCTAAGTAGTCTCGCTAAACTCCACGTCACCCTATCTACTTGGCTGGCCGGAGAAATACAGGTTTGCAGCGAAACATCTGATGCATAAGTAACCAGTTCACTCACGTTAGTCGCGTCAGGGAAGAACGAGGCTGTATGACCGTCTCCACCCATCCCCAATACTACGGCATCAAAAAAAGATTCAGACTTTCGGTTTTGAATCGCCGTATCAAACAACGATTGCACCAACGGTAACGATTCGATCACCGTATTAGCCTTTGCATAGAGCGGAATAAACTCTGATTGTTCAGGCAAGCGTGACAAGAAGTGTTCAGTAATAAAGCGATGATTTGAAAGTTCGTGCGTTGGTTCAACCCAACGTTCATCGACCAAGGTTAGTAGGGCTTGCGACCAATCAAAATCTTGTGCTGACAGCGCCTCGAATAATGGCTTAGGCGTCGACCCACCTGAAAAAGCCGCAAACGGGTTTTGATGCTGGTCGCTGATTACGCGAAACCGGTTTATCAGCTCATCAGCCAGATCGAGTGCAAGCGCTTGGGAGCTACTAAACTCATGCCACACTATCTCGCCCAATTCGAATTTTTTGGAGTGAAGCTCAGTCATTATTGCTCGTCAAACTCCATCCAACGTCGACCATCTTTGATCATAAGTGCCAATGAATCATCGGGCCCCATTGAACCTGCTCTATAACCCTGAGTAGGTTGCCGAGTTTGTTCCCAACCTTCAATAATGCCATCCACCCAGCGCCATGCGCCGCGTAATTCATCGCTGCGCATAAACAGAGTTTGATCGCCTCTCGTTACATCCAGCAACAGTCGCTCATACGCGCTTGGACTGCGATGTTCTTCAAAGGCCTCTTCAAATGAAAGGTTGAGCCCCACGTTTTGCAAACTAAACGATTCGCTCAACCCTGGTACTTTGTTCATCAGGTTTAACTCAATACCTTCATTAGGTTGGAGTCTTATCACTAAGCGATTGTTATTAATGTCATTAGGGTTTACGTCAATAAACTTAAACACAACAGGCTTAAACTGGATAACGATTTCTGAAAAGCGTTGTGACATTCTCTTGCCCGTTCGCAAGTAAAAAGGAACGCCTGCCCAACGAGCGTTCTCGATCTCGGCTTTAATGGCCACAAAAGTGTCGGTATCGGAGTTAGTATCCGTTGCGTCTTTTTCCTCTTTGTAACCAGGAACGATCTCATTATCGACTGAGCCAGAAACATATTGGCCCTTAACTGTGGTGTCCCGTACGTTGTGCGCCCCTATATCTTTGAGACTACGAATCACTTTGAGTTTTTCATCGCGGATGTCGTCCGGCTTGTTGCGCGCTGGAAATTCCATCGCCACCAAGCACACTAGCTGCAATAGATGATTTTGAACCATGTCGCGGAGCGCACCAGATTCGTCGTAATAACTCCAACGGCCACCTGAGCCCACTGTTTCAGCCACTGTTACTTGTACATGGTCTATGTAATTTCTGTTCCACAAAGGCTCGAACAGAATATTCGCGAAGCGCAGGGCTAATAAATTTTGTACCGTTTCTTTGCCAAGGTAGTGATCAATTCGATAAATTTGATGTTCGTCAAATGTCTTAAATAGCGTATCATTTATCTCATTAAACGTTTCTTGAGAGGTTCCCAATGGCTTTTCCACCAACAGACGAGTGCGTTCTGTGACAACGCCTGCCTCACCCATAGCATTACAAATTGGCGCAAAAATTGACGGGGGGGTAGACAAGAAAAATACAGTATCGCCACCACCAAGTTGCGTATCAAGTGCCTTAATATCTTCGCCCTTAGTCGCATCACCCACAAATTGAATGACTCGCTTACAAAACGATTGCCAATTTTTCTTATCAAATTCCTTCACATAATCGCTTTTCTCAGTCCAATCACGCATGGCCTCAAAAAACGCTTCGTTTTCATAGCCTCCTCGCCCAAAACCAACAATTTTGGTGGTCTCGGCAAGTAGATTTTCGCAGTGTAAACTGTAGAGAGCTGGATATAATTTACGGAAAGCAAGATCCCCTTCCCCTCCGACGATGACTATATTGCAAGCATTTAGCATAAGTAAGTTGTGCTTTAGGTAAGCAGCTATCGATTAAAATGGTTTAGACTTCTATTAAAGCACGGTTCGATTCAGATGTTGACTTCTCTTGGCTTTATGTAATTATATTACATTGATTGATTGAGTTCGCTCCTAATTGCAGCCTTAATGTAATTTAATTACTGATTGATAAAACGCGACATAACGTACTATGGTTAAAAATCCAGTCCTCGTTGCCGACATCGGCGGCACCAACGCGCGCTTTGCGATAGCAAGCAACGACGCACGGCACTTTGAATTAGCGCAAACCTTGGAGTGCAGCGACTTCCTTAGTGTTGATCTTGCCATCGACACCTATTTGCATTCGCATAAAATTGATCGCGTTGCCGCGTTAAGCCTAGCCGTTGCAGGGCCCGTAGTAGACGAAACAGTAAGGTTCCCCAATAGTCATTGGCAAATCGACTGCGAATCTTTGCGCCAGCGATATAGCACAGACAATGCATGGCTTTTAAACGATTGGGAAGCCATCGCCTACAGCTTGGTTAAACTCGGTTCAGACGATTTAATGACTCTGGGCAATCTCAAAAGCACCGACCCCCTCGATGATTCAGATTTCACCTATGGCGCACTGGGGCCCGGCAGTGGACTTGGTGTTGCTGGCTTGTGCCGAAACAAAGGCATATTGCACCCATTAGTCACCGAAGGTGGTCATGTTGGGTTTGCACCTGAATCCTCGCTACAAGGTAAAATCCTAGAGTTCTTGCACACCAAATTTGACGCGCGTGTGTCTCGAGAGCGTTTGTTGTCTGGCCCTGGGCTTGTCAATATTTACGAAGCCTTATGTGATATCCATGGGCAAGACAACCCTGGCCTTATTGCGGCTGACATCGCTGTTGCTGGCATTGCACGTACCGATTCTACCTGTACGCAAACCATGGATATATTTTTCGAGATCCTCGGACAAGTTGCTGGAGATGTGGCGCTTGAACTCGGGGCCACAGATGGAGTCTTTATTGGTGGAGGTATTGCTCAACGCTACCCGTCTCAACTTCAAGCTAGTCGGTTTCGAACGGGGTTTGAAAACAAAGGTCGACACCACGATTTAATGCAAAAGATCCCAACTCATTTAATTACACACAAAAACCCTGGATTGGTAGGTGCAAGTGTCTATGCGGCAGAACGCCTTAGCGAGCTAGAACTGTAGGATTATTTGTAATGAAATGTGGCATTATTTCCCTAAGCGTAAGAGGTCACACTTAAGAGATGACGTTTAAAGACCACACTATAGATATTGATAAACTGACTGACGGCCAAGTCATTGCGCTTTTAGAACAACATAGAATCGAAATGCTGCGCCATTCGCCGCCTGAAAGCTCCCACGCCCTAAATACGCAGGCTCGCAGACATCCTGACTTAACGGTGTGGAGCGCGAGAGACATTGACGATAAAGTTCTGGGTTGTGTCGCTCTTAAGGTGTTTCCAAAGAGTAGAGACGCTGATGTTAGCACTTCGCCCTATGCAGAAATAAAGTCTATGAAAGTAGACCCGAGCGCCACACGAAGGGGCATCGGTCGGGCGCTCTTAATGCATATATTAGGCCATGCTGCTAAGCATCAAATCGCCTACCTAGCATTAGAGACCGGAACAAATAAGGTGTTTAATCCGGCGCGACGCCTGTATACGGCACATGGCTTCAAGGAGTGCGACCCTTTTGGTAGCTACCAAAAGGATCCACACAGCGTGTTTTACCAGCTATCGCTTGACTAACTCAACCAACTAAACTTAGCCAGCTTTTGAGAATTGTTGAGATTCATCTCTCGCTTTCACCGCGGCCATTGCTAATGCAGTGTCAATCATGCGATTCGAAAATCCCCACTCATTGTCATACCAAGCCAAGACCTTAACTAAGTCGCCTTGAACTTTAGTTTGAGTAACATCAACAATACTAGACGCTGGATTGTGATTAAAGTCCGATGACACTAAGGGCAAGTCGTTTATTGCTAGAATGCCGTTCTTCGAGCCTGCAGCCGCATTGCTTAAGATTTCGTTCACTTCAGCAACGCTCGTGGCGCGTGACGTATTGATGGTTAAGTCTAATAACGAAACGTTCAATGTAGGTACCCGCACTGACAAGCCGTCTAAGCGCCCATCAAGAGAAGGTATAACCAAGCCAATGGCGGCCGCTGCTCCTGTTTTGGATGGGATCATCGAGTGCCCAGCTGCTCGTGCTCGACGCAGGTCAGTGTGATAAACGTCGTTTAGACTTTGGTCATTGGTGTAGGCGTGCACGGTATTGGCCAAACCTTTGTCAATTCCAAGTTCAGCGTGTAATGCTGCGGCGATTGGTGCCAAGCAATTGGTTGTGCAAGACGCATTAGACACCACTTGATGCGAACCGGTTAGCACTGAGTCGTTAACACCGTAAACAATAGTCGCATCGGCCCCGGCACCTGGAGCAGAAATCAATACTTGCTGCGCCCCTGCCTCTAAGTGCATCGCTGCATCTTCGCGCTTGGTAAATAAGCCGGTACATTCCATTACTAAGTCAATATCAAGTTCTGCCCAAGGTAGGGATTGCGGCGAGCGTTCGCTTAGAACCCTAACTCGGTCTTGGCCAATTATAATTTCGTCGCCCTCAACACTCACGGCTTGATGAAACTCTCCATGCGCTGTGTCGTATTTGAGTAGGTGAGCATTAATTCGAGCTTCGCCTAGATCGTTAATCGCTACAACCTTTACCTGGTCTGACAAACCATTTTCGTAAAGCGCTCTTACTACGTTTCTTCCAATGCGACCGAAACCATTAATAGCAATCTTGATCATTTCTCACCTGTAATAGAATTACATTTTTAACTGTAAATAGGAGTCATCTATGCCATATTCAGGCGTAGGGACCTCTTAACAACGCCCTAAATGTAATATAATTACATAAACATTGCAACTTATACGTCTTTTTGTAATGAAATTACTTTTAGCTCAATTTATCCACTTAATAACTCGGACGTGGTAATTAGGTTATGATTTGTCTGTAACTAAACTACAGACCTCGTAGATGTTAAGTAAAAATTGAAATCACAATTGAGAACAACACCAAAAACACAATGACACCATCATTACTCGCGCAACTAAGTAGCAATACGCTCCGCTTTAGTAAGTCCGACCTTAAGCTTGTCGATGTAATTAAAGCCGACCCTAACTCGGTCATCCACATGTCTATTGCTAATTTGGCAACAAGAGCCAAGGTCAGCGAACCAACTGTTAACAGACTGTGTCATAAGCTCGGATGCCAGGGTTATCCAGACTTCAAATTACGACTCGCTCAGGAACTTTCTTCAGCAGCACATTTGTTTGTTGACAACATTGGCGCACAGGAAGACTCAACGGTCGTTATCAATAAGATTTTGCAGTCGATTCATGCCAGCATAGAATCTCTAGCAACTGGGCTAGATCCTACTGCACTGGATGCAGCTGCAAGTGCTATCTGCGAATGCCGCAGTATTAACTTCTTTGGTATGGGAGCATCAAGTTCAGTCGCATTGGATGCCCAACACAAATTCTTTAGGTTTGGCATTCCGTCAATTGCACACACAGACTATATAAATCAACGTATGATTTCGTCGATGCTGCAGCCGCAAGATGTAGCAATATTTATTTCTTACACAGGCCGAACCAAAGCCATGCTCGAGAACGCACAGTTTGCGCAGGGCAATGGGGCAACCATTATTGGAATCACCTCAGAGAAGTCTCCACTAGCGCAGCACTGCTCAATAATATTAAATGCCCAAACAGCTGAGGACACAGACCTATTTACACCAATGTCTTCTCGCATCGCTCATTTGGCGGTAATCGATATGTTAGCGACCAAGGTGGCTCTCACATTAGGTGCCGAAGTAGAGGAGAACATTAAGTCTATTAAATTCAATCTTGCCTCTACGCGAGTTGACTAATTCGTGCTGCTTTAAGCCTCGCTCCAAATAATCCCATCAGTACTTCTGACCAAGCCTTATATGATGCTAAGCAACATTCACATAGTTCTCGTACGCACTTTTCACCCTGGCAATATTGGTTCTGCCGTTCGGTCTGCCAAAACGATGGCGCTATCGCATGTCGACCTTGTAGCGCCTAAAGACTACCCAAGCGAACAGGCCACACAGATGGCCGCTGGCGCGGCAGATATGCTCGCTACCTGTCAGACATATGCAAATCTTGCTACGTGTCTGGCAGACTCTCAACTAACTATTGCTACTACAGCACGGCCACGAGGCTACGACCTTCCAGTAGTTGGACCGGAGCAAGCCGCACAGCTACTGCTCAAGCACTCGCAGCACGGAAAAGTCGCTTTGATGTTTGGACCAGAACGAATGGGCTTACATAACGACGATCTAAAGCTAGCCCAGTACAGACTCACGCTACCCGCAAACCCCGATTACAGCTCGCTCAATCTCGCCGCTGCTGTACAGATTATGAGCTACGAGATTTTTAAGGCCAGCAGTTTCAGTTCAGAGCTAGCGATATCGAATGAATCAGCAGCAAAAGCCAGCCAACCGCTGCCCTCTTCAGAGCAGTTTGAACAGCTTCTTGAACAACTTGAATGGGTACTAAAGGATGTCAAATTCTTAAAATCGCATCAAGGTGAAACCCTGATGCGCATTCGCCAGTACATGCGTAAGTCTGAACCAACACAAATTGAAATGAATATTATGCGTGGCGCAGTAAAAGCTATCGCGCGTGAGCTCTCAGGGCGACGCAGCAACGACGTTCAGAAGCCCTAGAGTCAGGGGCGCATTTATAACGTTACAAAACCTTCCAAGCAAAAAAAACCGCAAGAGCACTGACATAACTGAAAGCTTTCTCGCGGTTTTAATTTTAAAGGTGAAGCAATCTTGGCGTTGATTACCCGCTAACACTGTACCTCGCTTTAAGCTCTTCCGCTCGCTTTGGATCAAGATTGATCTTAGAAAAGTCACCTTGGATGTGAGGCAGGTCAACCACTCGTTGATTCATAACTTTAAACCACAACGGTGGAAAGTACGCTATCAAGTACATGGTGAAATAACCCGCAGGCAGCTCAGGCAAGTCTTCGAAACTGCGCAAGCTCTGAAAAGGTCTCGCTGGATTAGCGTGATGGTCAGAATGACGTTCTAGTTGAAACAACATTAAGTTGCTAAACAGATGGTTGGCGTTCCATGAATGGTGAGGCTGACAACGCTCGTACTTGCCGTTGTCTTTACGCATTCTTAGCAAACCATAGTGCTCAATATAATTGGCTGAGGTAAGTTGCATCCATGCAAAGAAGTTATGGACTACTAGAAACAATAGGACAGGCCAGCCAAAAGCGATTACTAGAGCGCCTTGGAATAACAAAGTAAGAGAATACGATTGCAAAATATGGTTATGCACTGACCAAAAACCATGCCCTTTTCTAGCAAGACGGTCCCGTTCTGCCATCCATCCACGTTTAGCTGCACCCGGCAACTCACGCATGGCGAAGCTGTAAATATTTTCGCCCATACGCGAACTTGCTGGATCTTCTGGCGTAGACACATCTCGGTGATGACCTAAGTTATGTTCTATACAGAAGTGACCGTAACCGCAAACCGCTAAGCTTATTCTTGCCCACAACCGGTCTTCCTTAGAGTTTTTATGTCCAATCTCATGGGCCGTATTGATACACGCTCCACTGTACATACCGGCGGTCATCGCAAAACTGAGAATCGCCCAAACAGGTAGTGGCTCAATGCCTACAAACCATGCGCTTAGGATCACGACAACAAAGTGCAATGGAATGCTCATCTTCAGCAGGTTTTTGTAATAGGGGTCCGCATCCAACAGCGGTACTATTTCTTCTGGTGGATTGGTTTTATCCACGCCGCCTAAATGATCAAGAATAGGAATCATTACATATGCAATCACCAATGGAAGCAATAACATCCAAGGCGAGCCAACTTGGTAGTAACCGTATATAACGGCTAACGGTATTAGAGGAAGTACAATCGAGGCGAGCCAAAAATAGCGCTTGCGGTCGGTGAATTGAATTTGGCCTTTTACTGAATCGTGGACTGTGTACATGAACGTTTCTCCTTTGGTAACGGCACAATAATAACGAAAGCATGAGATACTTGGAATTTCATAAAATGACTATTTACTTATCATTAATAGCCAAACGGCTGCGCCTCACTAAGATCTGTAAATGCCCTAAAACAATATTTGAACCCAGTGAACTACACTTTTGACTGATAGACATAAAATTTCCACCGCTTATCTGCGCCTCATCCTCGCCGCAGAACCCAACCTTTGGAAACCGTTGAGTCAACAATTCGGTGAGCTCTCTGCGAGCGCCCTTGAGCAAGATTATATGGATGGGGAAATTGCTGACCGGCTGTTTCCAGCACTAGAGAGCATGGGTGTCGAATCTATCGCTCTGCGCTTTGGCAAACAAATACAACTCAGCAGTCATGGCCCAGTTGGGTTCGCGGCTTTGTGTGCACCTGATCTTCGTTCAGCCCTGCAAACAATTGCTGAATACAGCGCAACACGTTCAACTATCGTTACCACGTCGTTGGTTGAAGATAATGCAACAATCAAAATTATCAACCACGTTCAATCGACCAACCCTTTAGTGCGCCGTTGGTTGAGTGAAATTTCGACTTCCGTTGGTCGTTCCATCATCGAAACGATTATGGCGCACGATATTGGTGCGCAAACATCAATCCACTTTGATCACCCCAAACCAAAATATGCTCATTCACTGGACAAAGATCTGGGGACTATATGTCGCTATGGGCAAAAACAAAATGTATTGTCGATCCCAGTCTCGTGGGGAGATGTAAAGTCCCCACTTAGTGATCAATCCAGTTACCTAGATAACGTCGCGAAATGTCGAAGTATTCTGTTGAGCTTAAGCACACAAGAAAATTCCGTAAGCTTGGTTCGCCACCACCTAAATCAGTTCTTCTCTAATCGCTACGCAGCTTATGCTGAACAACAACGCACATCAAACACGGGCTTTCATAGCGAAACAACTCAACCACCCACGCTACCTGAAATAGCCCAAGAACTTGCGGTATCGGCTCGCACCCTAGCTCGGAGACTCGAGGCGCGCGGCAGTAGTTACAAATCGCTATTAAAATCACAGCGCAACGAACTTGCAGTCGAGTGGCTCAACACAACTCATCTAAATGTGTCTGACATTGCCTATTTACTTGCTTATAGCGAAGCCGCCAACTTTACACGGGCATTTAGGAGTTGGCATAATTGCTCGCCACAAGCGTGGCGCAAACTAAGTCTAGCTGATTCTCGTGCTTAATTTAAGTTTCAATATTCAATGATGCAATCTGCATACCGCTTATAAAGATTGAAAATTGGATATTCATGCATCAGGGCTGTAAGCTTCATGGCTTAAACATTTGCCCATTTAACCACCTCTAACAAAACAATCTTCCATGACTACATTATTAAGCCCTTTCGAACTTGGTTCCCTCCAACTTAAAAATCGTGTCTGTATGGCTCCTATGACTCGCAATAAATCACTGAACAACGTTCCAGGCGACAATGTGGTTGAATACTATCGAAAACGTGCCGAAGGGGATGTTGGACTAATCATTACAGAAGGCACATGCCTTGGTCATAAAGCGGCAAGTGGCTATCCAGATGTACCCCTCTTTGATGGCGATGATGCTCTTGCCGGTTGGCAGAAAGTAGTAGACGCCGTTCATGGTGAAGGTGGCAAAATTGCCCCACAAATATGGCATGTTGGCGCTTTACGCCGACCGGGTATTGAACCTGGTGGCGATACGCCCGGATACAGCCCGTCGGGCATGGTGCTGCCTGGCAAAATCGTTGGTCATGTTATGACCAAACAAGACATTAAAGAAACGGTGGAGGCTTACGGTCGTGCCGCAAAAAACGCCCAAGCCATTGGTTGTGATGCGCTTGAAATACATGGCGCCCACGGATATCTGATCGATCAGTTCTTCTGGGCTGGCACTAACCATCGCGATGACGAATACGGAGGCACACCATCCAAACGCTTGCGCTTTGCGGTTGAAGTCATCGAAGCAATGCGAAATGAAGTAAGTGATGATTTTCCTATCATCTTGCGATTCTCTCAATGGAAGCAACAAGAGTACGCCGCTCGTTTGGCAACTACACCCCAAGAGCTCGAAGAGTTCTTAACCCCTTTATCCAATGCAGGGGTAGATATTTTTCACGCATCACAACGACGTTTTTGGGAACCTGAATTCGAGGACAGTGATCTAAATCTAGCAGGCTGGTGCAAAAAGCTTACCGGCAAAGCAAGTATGACGGTGGGTAGCGTGAGTCTTGATTCTGACTTCATTTCAGCTACAACCAAAGGCGAATTCAGCGCAGCAAACATTGCCAGCCTCGACGAACTGTATAAGCGTTTAGGCAATGACGAATTTGATTTGGTGGCTGTTGGTCGCGCACTTATCGCGAATCCAAACTGGGCTAAAAAAGTCGCCGAAAACCGCATGGAAGAACTCGTTCCCTACGAGAAAGACATGCTTGCTAAGCTCGTATAAGAATAGTGGACGATTGTTGGCTAAATGGATGAAACGTCCATTATTTGCCGAGTTTTACACAAAATTGGGCGAAGACTTTTCACGATTGTTTTAAACTAAAAGAATTGAAGGATCCTTTACGTGAGGGTATCTGCGTTGCCACCAAACTGTCCAACATTCGGTTTAATTTGAGGCTCTCAAATTCCCAAAACAACACCTCAAACCGCAAGAAATAACAATGTCAAAAGTCCTAACACGAAAACTAGCCGAAGCTGAGTCCTATGAAGAATGGAGCGACTATGCAATTCGCTACGACCAAAAGAAAGGAATGGACAAGTGGAAATCTCAGTCAAAATCTGACCTCTATGACTATGAGGCGATTCGTAATCGCTTAGAAACTCTAAAAGCTCTTAGAGAAGCTAACAACAACCCAGCGTTGTTGTTTACGCTAAACGAAGGGATTCACGGTAATTTGGGCGGCATGGGTCGATCAAGCCTTTATCAGCGCGCAAAATTTGGTACTAAAGACTTAATCGTCGAGTACACCAACGAGGTCGCTGCTGCACTAGAGCATTTAGCAAAACCTCGTGCTAAAGGCATCACTATGCCAGAAAAGCTCGACTTTTTTCATCGAGCTAACTTGTGCTATGGCCAATCGGCGTTAATGCTTAGCGGTGCAGGCACCTATCTGTTTTTTCACGTTGGCGTTATCAAAGCGTTGTGGGAGCAAGACCTAATACCAGATGTTCTGTCTGGCGCCAGTGGTGGTGCAATTGTTGCGGCCGTTGTAGGCACTAGAAAACAAGAAGATTTAGCCGAAATATTTGATCCAGACTTTCTTTCATTTGATGGTCAGATCGACTCAATAATCAGCCGTTTAACACCTGGCAAGCATGGGACTATTGTCGATAGTAACCTGCAGAGCATTATTGCTAGGCTGATTCCAGACATTACGTTTGCTGAGGCCTATGCTATCTCGGGCCTTAAGATCAACATCTCGATTGCGCCCGCCGAAAAACATCAAAAGTCTCGGCTATTAAACGCGGTAACCACTCCTAATGTAATGGTGCGCGAAGCGGTACTTGCTTCAAGCTGCATCCCAGGCTTGTTTAATCCTGTAACGCTGGCAGCGCGCAATGTAAAAGGGGAACGTGTACCCTATTTGCCAACTAGAAAATGGGTCGACGGTTCGTTAAGCGAAGATTTGCCGATGAAACGCCTATCTCGACTTTATGGCGTTAACCACAACATTGTCAGCCAGACCAATCCTTTGGTTCTGCCCTTTATCAGTGCAGAACGCGCAGGCGACGGCATTATTTCCACCATTACTCAAACAAGTTTGGATACGTTTAAAAGTTGGGGCTTAGCCGCATCACATTTGTTGCAGCGCCCTCTCAACGACCGATCTACCTTGAGTAAAATTATTAATGGGTATATTTCTTTAGTGTCTCAAACTTATACCGGCGACATTAACATTCTACCGGCGCAACGCATCCTTAATCCAACTACGGCTTTATCAGTAAGAACGCCCGAAGAGATTATGGACCTAATGCATGAAGGCGAACGTTCAACTTGGCCTCACATTGAGCGTATCCGCGTACAAACGCATGTTAGCAGCACGCTACAAAGACTCGTAAACTCGCTTGATAAGAGTTTGTGGAGAAATGCCTTGAACGGTGGCGCTACTGGTACAAGAAAACCGGCTGAACGCCTCAAGCTCGTTAGTGATAGCACTGATAGCGAAACATTAGAGTTTGAAGCTGCGGACCCTTCTGTAAAAGCTTCTTAGGTTCTCACGAATCTAGATTGAACTCGCAACAAGCGACAATCTAAAATTACGTGATTGTGTCGCTTTGATGCCATTTCGGTGTATCGAAGCAGCAGCACACATTCGATTAGAAGAGGCTTAAGAATCGCATTACTCGATATGTTACTAGACACCCCTATTTGTGATTTTGGTTGGAAAGCCCCCGAGTTTGCATTGCCAGACTTGGCAGGCAATACAGTCAGCATGTCTGAGCAATTGGGCAACAATGGATTGTTGATCGCGTTTATATGTAACCACTGCCCTTATGTTAAAGCGATTGCGGAGCGTTTGACCGAAGACGCTAAACTACTTCAATCTGAAGGTATAAACGTCGTTGCCATAATGTCCAATGACTATCATGCCTACCCCGCTGACAGTCCAGTGAATATGCGCAAATTTGCCGAACAGTACAACTTCAGCTTTCCTTACCTCGTCGACGAAACTCAACAAGTAGGTCGTCAATACGGGGCAATTTGCACACCGGACTTTTTTGGATTCAACAAGACTGGCGAGCTTCAGTATAGAGGCCGGCTTGATGATGCAAAAATGACCGATGCCAGCAGTCGCCAACCAGAACTTGTAGAAGCTATGCGTTTAATCGCCAAAACAGATCACGGCCCACAAAATCAAGTGCCTAGTATGGGCTGCTCAATAAAATGGCGATAACAGCGTTTTGACGCTATTTGGCGGGCAGACGCTTACGCCTCTTAGGGTAACTTTATCTCTACGTGGAGAGGTCGACTCACAGTACACCATCGCTAAATAGTCTTGGACCTCTTCACCCCCCCGACCTTTGCTGGTATTACTATGTCAGTGGTGGGCCAATTCTTGTCTTCGCCACCCCAATATAAAACTGTTCATGCACAGTTCTCTCTGAGAGCCTAGATCAACTTTCTAGCATAAATTTTGAATTTTATTTGGTTTAACCAAAGTGAAATAATGTAACCTCCACGTTAAGAACGTACTAGAGGGTTGGGCCTTGATATGCCAGACCTCGATTTTCGGTTTCGGCAGCCGCGATAATCGACTCAGCCCTCACCAACAACAATACGGCTCATTGAGGCAGAGGCTTTAAGAATTTCATGAACCTAAGAACATATATTTGCATTTTGGCTGGAGTAGTCGCTGCTCTTAGTACTGTAATAAGAATTTCTGATTATTTTACACTATCATTCGATAGTTGGGTTTACTGGGAGCTGGCAATTTCCCTCACTGAATCTTTTCGCTATGTGGATGTGACTGAAAGCGTTATAACTCCCTGGCCACCCTTATATCCGATGTTGATCGCCGTATGGGGACAATTTTTCGGGTTAAGCCTCATAGCCATAAAAGCTTTGAATGTGGTTTTAAGCTTTGCTGCAGCCTATGTGTGGATGCATGTTTTCTATGAGATCAATAGCGAGAACAAAAGAAGTGGTACCGTGCTTGCCTTCATAATTGTTTCGATGTGGGTTCCATCTAACTACTACGGCTTACTTTCAGAGACGCTTTGGGTTCCTCTGGTAGGATTGACTATATTGCTTTTCCTTAGGTTAAGAACCCGTCTACAGACCCCATCCTCAGCCACGCGTAAACTTAAACTCGTAAATTGGATTTACCCAACTCTAGCCTTCGCATTAGCCATTTTATGCCGCAATATTTCACTGGCGCTGGTTGTTCCATTAGCGTTGTTAGTAAGTCGAATGTCACCGGGCTACGTTATTCACAAATTGAGTATATTGATCGTTCCTGTCTTGATTTGGCTGGCGACAAGAACATTCTTGGGGCAACACTCCAGCCATACCCTAGACGGCTCTTTTCTTACCGGGCTACCTCATTTTAGAGAATGGGTTTTGATAAGCGGAGGACTGTTTGCACCCAAACTATTCGCTCTAGATTTTATGGCTTTGGGTTTGCTGGTAGTTGTAGGCTTTTGCGCATCCAAATATATAAGTACTGCTGTTCTGCACAGAACCAAAGACTCTTCAAATGAGATAGCGGTTCTCCTAATCTACGCGGGTTTGTTATATTGGGGGGGCGCCACGTTGCTACTATTAGCTTCTTCAGTTCCACCAATTCATGAACGGTTTTATACAATAGTAATCCCTTTGATTACTTTTGGTTCGATAACAATCTTGTTGAAAAGTGGTTTTGGTCAAGTTTTTAAAATTGCATGTTTAGCGTTGCTAGTACTCGCCGCCCTTACTTTCACCTATCGAAACATGTATTTCGTGTCTAACTCTATCGCAGGATCTGAATCAGTATTCGAGAACAAATTCATGATCAGTCGAGAGTGGGTTAGCGACACAAACAAATTGATCGATCAACGAGTTTTAGCTGGTGAACCATTGTGTCAAGCGATTAAAGGTTTAGGTTTCAGCGCTAACACCTACCGGCGTTGGAACAATTTGTCACTTGGTAAAGTCGTAGAAACGGATTGCCCAACGGTCTCTTCGCGTCAGACTGAATCAGAAAATCGATGATACAGGTTGGCAGCATTCGTCATTTAGGTTACGACAGAACTAACGAGGGATACAATCGATGTTAAGGGCTTTGTATACGGCAATAATTAAGTGCCTTCATAATCTTTTTACCTTCAAATTGGTTTAAAAGCTCACACCTCATCAGAAAACTTAACGCTGTTTCAAAGCGGCGACAGACATTAATAAATCAGACGTGATTTCAAGACGTGCAATGATTTTCTTGCGATGGTTTTGATAGGCCGCATACGCGACCATAGTGCTATGACTGGCATCGGCGACTCTAACTGGTTAAGCCAGTATTGCTGTGTATTGTTGAGCGATAAGTTGGTCATCGTGGCCTCCGGAGTGGAAAATCACAGCCTGACAGATCAAGATTCAGCTCGATAGCCCTTCCTTAGCGTCACTGTTACCAACCAATTGAAATAAACGAGACAAAAGCTCAGGCTTTATAACAATTGGCTATATGTGAAACGCGCTATTTTGCGCTCATAAAAAAAGCCCGAAGCCTTTAAGCTACGGACTTTCTCATTATCTAACACAAACTGAGGCCAGATTAATATTTAATCAGGCCCTTGGATGGCGAGACTAGTCGCTTTTCTTACGCATGCGCTCACTAAACTCTTCGATTTTCTCAGCGGCGTCACGTAAACGGCCAGGAATATCAACAAATGAGTTTAGACCGCCAAAGCGCTCCTTCAATTCTTCGACACGACCCTCTAAAGAAGTCTTACCTTTCGTGACGGCTTGTTCGAAATCGCCTTGCATGGCCTGACCGCGTTCAACTAATTCGTCGATCATTTTTTGACCTTCCGCATTAATGTCTTCGTAGCGATCTTGAACATTGTCATAGCGATCTGAAATTTCTTCGAACGTACGTGAATAAACGCCTAAGCCAGCTAGCCAAACGTTACGCGCCATTTGCTCGGCTTTATCGCCTGAAAGACCACCAAGGTTCTCTTGCAATAACTCTTGAACTTGAGCTATTCGTTGTTCTACATTGTTTGCGGCTTGCTTAGATGATGCTTTAACAGACTTTGCAGCCTTCTTAGCGGTTACTTTAGCTTTAGATTTTACGGCTGTTGCTTTCTTAGCAGCAGGTTTCGCGGCAACTTTCTTAGCAGCAGGCTTTGCGGCTGCTTTCTTAGCAGCAGGCTTTGCGGCTGCTTTCTTAGCAGCAGGCTTTGCGGCTGCTTTCTTAGCAGCAGGCTTTACGGCTGCTTTCTTTGCAGCTGGTTTCGCAACAGCCGATTTTACAGTAGCTGGTTTTGCCGCTTCAGGCTTAGAAGCAACTGGCTTAGAAGCAACTGGTTTAGCAGCTTCTGGTTTAGCAGCTTCAGGCTTTGCAGCAACTGGCTTTGCAGCAACTGGCTTTGCAGCAACTGGTTTAGCTACTTCAGGCGTCGCAACAGCAGCAGGTTTAGCGGCCGTTACTGATTTCGTTTCTACAGATGACGCAACCGAGCTTGTGCTAGGGTTATCACTATTTGTAGGTATTATTTTGTTTTCTTCAGTCATGTCTATTCTCTTTAATAAAATTGGTGCGGGCCACCCACTCTCTCAATGCTTTGATGAGAAGTTTCTCAAAGAAGCTATTACGACGCCAATTGGTTAATGCCAATAAAGTCTTATGGAGAGGTTGCGGTCACGCGAGATGTTTATCTAATTGTCTGTTTATTTCTTGTGTCAACTTTGGCCCAAAGGCTCTCGTCATCAAACTCAATTTGACGTCAATATTAAGTTCACCCTCTTTAGGTTGAACTTGTGCTTTAACGCCAGTTGTATGTTTATACACATAGTGGTCGCCTTCAGATTCATAGCTTCCGCCCATCTTCGACACCAGTCGCTCCAAAAGGTTTTCGGCCACGACACGGCACTCGTCTTCGTCCATATCTAATTTTCGACATACGTTAATATTGCTCATCGTGGATCTCCAGAAAATTGAATTAAGAGTGAAACAGCGTAATACCTAATCTGGCGGATACGCGTTCAATGGCATTGAATATGGCGACGTCTATAGAAAAGGCAAGAAGTGCAAATACAAATGCTCTTCAATGCTGGATGACTTGTGTTCGTCATCAAGTCGAATAAGTTCGTCGTACCCACCAAAGTGGATCAGCGTGTAAAGCAAATTTCCCGCCAATAGTTTTGCTGCATCTTTTGCATCTGCAACCTTAGACTTATTCATTACCAAAGTAACGAGTCCAACCAGTGCTTTGTACAGAAGAGTCAGCAGCTTAGACAGTGATTCACGGAGGCTTGGATAGCGTTCGTTTATGCCACGAATATCTTGGCTAATAAACTTAAAATGTTGGAGCACATCTGACACAACGGCCAAACCGGCCAATGTCTCTTTTGTGTCACCCTTTGCCTGCGATGTTATTTGCTGCAGCGTAACTAATACCCTGGCATGAAACTGAGCGTAAAGCTCTTCAACGATTTGCTCCTTGCCCTTAAAGTGGTAATACAAATTACCTGGGCTGATATTCATCTCGTGGGCTAGATCAACACTCGTAACTATGCTTTCGCCGCGATCGTTGAGAACAACGAGCGCGACTTCAAGAATTAAATCACGAGTGCTAATTTTTGCCATGCTACCAGTGTATAAACAAACTGCTTAACACTCAATCTTTGGCGTACTTATTCGTCAGCGACTCTATGTGCTTAACAACTATGCGTTTTTGTTAAAACGCTTGCTTACTGAATCCAAGGCATTTGCCACGTTTTCTAAGCTATCAGCTACGCCAATTTGCTCACTAAGTTCAGCAACTTTAACTTTAAGAGCATCTACTCTTTCGTTAAATTGCTTTTCGAAGGCTACGCGATTCTCTTGAATGTTAGCTTCAGCATCGGCTTGTACTTTATTGCCACGATCAACTAGCTCATTAAACAGGTCTGTACCTTTTTTAGTAACGTCTGCAAGTTGCTCATCAACAGAGTTACGCAAGTTGTTAACTTCTTCAACTGAACGATCTACCGCGCCCAAGCCAGCTAGTGCTGTTTGCTTAGCAAGTTTCTGAGCATCTTCGATGCGAGCAAGAAAAGTGGTTCTTAATGCTTCGATTGAAGATTCAGTTTTAACAGCCGCTTTCTCTACTTTTTTCACAGTTGCTTTCTTTGCAGTCGTTGCTTTAGTAGCTGCTTTTTTAGTTGCAGTTTTTTTGGTAGTTTTCTTAGTAGTCATGTTTGTGTCCTCTTATTGCCTTTTAGAGCGCGCTCTAAATGAAAGATGTATCGGTAATTCGATGAAGGCACTATATTCTCTTGAATTAGAATTTACCCCCTAATTAGAAAGTCCTTTCTAACTTAGCCCAAATGACTCAAAACACTATTTTCGCTGGGATAGCGGGCGAATACCCGCCTTACGGCAATCATTAAGACAAAAGCACATCCTTGGCTTTATTAATCTGTTTGGCTAGAGCATCACTACCCCCTCGATCAGGGTGCAACTTCTGCATTAAGCGCTTGTGGGCTAACTTGATCTCTTCGACATCCGCGTCTTTCGCTACCCCTAAGATCTCGGCAGCCTGTTGCTTGTCCATACTTACGCTAGGCGCTTGACTTGTATTTGATTGAGATTGTTGACCACCACTTTGCGCTGGACCTTCTTGGCCAAATAGTTTCTTAAACATTGGCATATAGCTCGCCAGCTGAACAACACGACCCGCCACGGCCATCAATGCAGCAAGAACGCCCATTAACCATGGTGCACGCCCAGCAAGCACTAATCCAACAATGAGTGCAGCTGCACCAATGAGCACCCAGTTAGTGAGTGCGCTTTTGCGCTGCTCTGGCGGCAATTCAGCAAAGCGTTTCTTACCCCAAATAAGGACGATGATGCCTGCGATGATCAATAGTGAATAAAACACGTCTTACTCCAAAGAATTAAGCAAAAAGGTCAAGACGATCAATGTGACCCTGCAAGCTCAATAGTAACACTCCACCGAGTTACTAAAACCATCTAAGGCGTCTAAATTATGAACCTGTAACCAAAATCTAGAACAACATAGCCTATGACCACTCGCACTGTCTCGATGCTCTGAGTATACTACTTTATCCAGTTTTCTAACTTTGCCGAGTATCGCGAATTATGCCCAAGCAGGACTCACCGTCAGTTGCCGAGCAGCTTTGCCACTTCATTGATGGCTCACCTACCCCTTTTCATGCCACTCAGTCTCTGGCCTCACTGTTTACGGCGGCTGGCTATGTTGAGCTTGATGAGGGCACTCGGTGGTCGTTAGAGCCGCAAGGTAAGTATTACATAAGGCGTAACAACTCTTCGTTTATTGCGTTCAACAATCCATCAAACGCAAGTGCTGGCATCAATATGGTAGGGGCACACACTGACAGCCCATGTTTACGAATCAAGCCCATTCCCGACATAAAAGTACATGGCTATTGGCAACTCGGCGTAGAAGTCTATGGCGGGGTGTTGTTGCATACTTGGTTTGACCGCGATCTATCCATCGCTGGACGAGTGAGTGGCACTCTAAAGTCTGGTGAGGCGTTCGATGAGTTGATTGACTTTAAATCACCTATAGCTCGAGTCCCAAGCCTGGCGATACATTTAGATCGCACAGCCAACGAAGCCAGTACAGTCAACGCGCAAAAACATTTACCGGTCGTTATAGGCCAAATAGACGACGAAGCTTCATTCAAAGCGCTGTTAGTGGAGCAATGCAGCGGCGATGTCGATTCGGTACTGGACTATGAGCTGTCTTGTTACGACACTCAAAGCTCGGGCATTACGGGCTTAAATGACGAATTTATTTCGGCCGCTCGCCTAGACAACCTACTGAGCACTTTTATTGGAGCCAAAGCGTTACTGGACTCAGACCAAAAACAATGCCGACTATTTGTAGCTACCGACCATGAAGAAATAGGATCTGCCTCATCAAGTGGTGCGCAAGGCCCCTTTCTTAAATCGGTGCTTGAACGTTTAACGTCTGATGCTCAAGACCTGACCCAGATGATCAGTCGATCAAGAATGATCTCGTGCGACAATGCGCACGCGCTGCATCCGAATTACGCAGACAAACACGATCAAAATCATGGCCCCAAAATAAACAACGGCCCGGTGATTAAAATCAATAACAACCAACGTTATGCGACGAACAGTGTTAGTTCGGCGCGTTTCCAGCGGCTCTGTAAAAAAGCAGACGTTCCGTTTCAACAGTTTGTAGTGCGCAGTGATATGGGCTGTGGCAGTACTATTGGCCCGATTATTTCGGCCGAGTTAGGCATCGAAACAATCGATATCGGTGCGCCCCAATGGGCTATGCATTCGATTCGTGAAACAGCCGGCGCCAAAGACTGCGAATATTTGCATAGAGTATTAGTAGAGTTTTTTAACTCAACAGACTAATAGCTCAACCACAGACCTGAGTGCGTTTAAGTAATCAACGAAGATAGCTCCAGCGCACAGGTATTTCCACGCAGCGGTGCGCACCGTATGGTGGTCACTCAATGTTAGTTTTGTATTAGTTAAATTTGGAGAAAGACACGTAATGGAACCAGATCTTATTCAACAAGGAGTCTCCCTGCTCATTTACGGCATGGGTACTGTTTTCGTATTCCTTACTGTTCTCGTATTCGCCACAAAGACAATGTCACTTCTGGTGCGTAAATTTGCACCACAAGAGAACATAGCTGTCGCCGCTAACAGCCCATCAAACACTACGCCAAGTTCTAAACCAAACAACCCTGACATCAATGACGATGTCCGTTCCGCGATCAAGCAAGCTATCGCTCTTTACCGCCAACGAAAATAGCTCACGCTGCTTTGGCTTTCTTGGATCGGCAATTATTAAGATCCAACAGTCCTCAGAGTACTGAGTTCTAAAAAACCGCTATTAGATAGGAATAACTATGACATCTCACAAACTCGGCATTACTGAAGTCGTTTTGCGTGACGCCCACCAATCACTTCTTGCCACGCGCATGCGCATTGACGACATGCTGCCGATTGCAGAAAAGCTCGATGCCATCGGCTATTGGTCGATGGAGTCGTGGGGTGGTGCTACTTTTGACTCGTGCATTCGTTACTTAGGCGAAGACCCGTGGGACCGCATCCGCGAGATCAAAAAAGCCATGCCCAATACGCCACAACAAATGCTGTTTCGCGGTCAGAACATATTGGGTTACCGCCACTACGCCGATGACGTAGTTCAGAAGTTTGTAGAACGCTGCGCGATTAACGGCATTGATGTGTTTCGCGTATTTGATGCCATGAACGATATGCGCAACATGACCACCGCGCTGCAAGCTGTGCGTAATGTAGGTAAACATGCGCAAGGCACGTTGTCTTACACCGTGAGTCCTGTGCATAACACCCAAGCTTGGTTGGATATGGCTCGGCAATTGGAAGACGCTGGTGCTCATTCAATTTGTATAAAAGACATGGCGGGTTTGCTTAAACCTTACGTAGGCTATGAGCTGGTCAAGGAACTTAAGAAAACCGTCGATATACCAATTCAACTTCACGCTCACGCGACGACTGGATTATCGACAGCAACAATCATGAAATGCGTAGAAGCGGGGATCGACAATGTTGATACGTCGATATCTTCAATGTCGATGACCTATGGACACTCGGCAACTGAGTCTGTGGTTGCTATTTTTGCAGACGGAGAACGTGATACTGGTTTAGACATTGTTCAGCTAGAAGAAATTTCGGCTTACTTTCGCGAAGTTCGTAAAAAATACGCGTCATTCGAGGGTTCTCTGCGAGGCGTTGATTCTCGTATTTTGGTCGCTCAAGTACCGGGCGGCATGCTAACTAACATGGAAAGCCAGCTGCGTCAGCAAGGCGCTATAGACAAACTAGATGACGTTCTTGCTGAAATCCCGAAAGTACGCGAAGACTTAGGCTTTATTCCGTTAGTAACACCCACTTCTCAAATTGTTGGTACGCAAGCCGTTATCAATGTCTTGATGGGCGAACGCTACAAAACAATAGCTAAAGAAACAGCCGGCGTGCTACGCGGTGAATACGGTGCCACGCCAGCACCCGTTAATGCCGAGCTGCAAGCGCGTGTTCTAGATGAGGGCGAGAGTGCCATTACTTGCCGCCCAGCGGACAACATTAAGCCAGAGATGGATTCCTTGATCTCTCAGTTTAAGGATGTGGCTAAAGAAGAAAGTTTAGACACCAAGACTGGCGATGATCTTATCGACGACGTGCTGTGTTATGCGCTGTTCGCACAAGTGGGCACAAACTTTATTAAGAACCGTAATAACCCGGACGCCTTCGAACCTGCACCGACCGCCCCACAGGCAGCGGCTGATAAAGCGGCGGAAACAGATGAGAGTGTTTACACCGTAAACGTGAATGGCGTTGACTATGTAGTTGAAGTAACCCCTGGTGGCGACATCAGTGCACTTCACAGCGCGCAAGGCTCAACGCAAAACCCCAAGCCTGCAGTCAACACCGCACCTGTACCGAGCGCTGACGCATTTGATGTAAAAGCGCCTCTAGCGGGAACGGTCATTAAAACAGTCGCCGCCGTGAGCGACGTTGTAGCCGAAGGTGACACGTTGATCGTTTTAGAAGCCATGAAAATGGAAACCAACATCAGCGCGGCCAGAGCAGGCACTATTAGCTCAATCACCGTTAAGGCAGGCGATGGCGTCAGTGTTGGCGATATATTGCTGCAAATAACATAGCGGCCGCTGAGGAACTCCTTATGGATAATTTAAATACTCTCTGGATCAGCTCTGGCCTTGCTCAAGTTGAACTCGGTCAAGTCTTTATGATGCTGATTGGCTTAGGCTTATTATTCTTAGCCATTCGCAAAGGTTTTGAACCGCTGCTATTAGTCCCCATTGGCTTCGGCACAATCCTTGCCAACATCCCCGGCGCAGGCTTTGATGCCGCGCCAATCTATGATGCGCTCGGCCATATGGAATCGCCTGGCGGGTTGCTCTACTACATCTACCATGTGGGTATCGAGACAGGGTTATTTCCCCTAATCATTTTTATGGGTGTTGGCGCGATGACCGATTTCGGTCCGCTGCTCGCCAACCCCAAGACCTTGTTATTAGGTGCCGCCGCTCAAATCGGTATTTTCACTACGGTCATTGGCGCTGTGGCTTTAGGGCATTTTGGAATATTGGACTTCAGTATTAGAGACGCCGCATCCATCGGCATTATTGGTGGTGCAGATGGCCCCACCGCCATCTTTGTGACCAGTAAGCTCTCGCCCGAACTGCTTGGGCCGATAGCCGTTGCCGCTTATTCATACATGGCCTTGGTGCCTATTATTCAGCCACCAATAATGCGTGCACTCACTACAGATGCTGAACGCCGCATCGAAATGGTTCAGCTACGAGTTGTTTCTCAGGCCGAGAAGATCGTCTTCCCTTTAACGTTACTAGTATTGGTTGCGCTATTGCTGCCTGATGCCGCCCCATTACTGGGCATGTTTTGCTTTGGTAACTTAATGCGCGAGTGTGGCGTAGTAAATCGTTTAAGTGATACTACACAGAATGCACTCATCAATATTGTTACGATATTCTTAGGCTTAGGAGTGGGCTCTAAAATGAGCGCCGACAAGTTCCTAAATCCAGAAACACTCGGAATTCTTGCGTTAGGCGCCGTGGCATTTTGCATTGGCACAGCGTCAGGCGTGTTAATGGCAAAACTCATGAACGCCCTATCAAAGGATAAGATTAATCCGCTGATAGGCGCGGCTGGCGTATCAGCCGTACCGATGGCGGCACGAGTAGCCAACAAAGTTGGACTCGAATACAACTCACAAAACTATCTGTTAATGCACGCAATGGGGCCAAACGTGGCTGGAGTTATTGGCTCCGCCGTAGCCGCGGGTGTAATGATCAATTTAGTTTCAGGAATGTAAGCTACTATTTTTGGCTTCAGGAATATAAACAATGAAATATGCTTTGGGCGACAAACGCCCCACCTTATCAGACAATTGCTACATTGCACCGAGCGCAGACGTGATCGGCGATGTTGTGATGCACGACAACTCCAGCGTATGGTTTAACTGCGTACTGCGTGCGGACAACGACACAATCACAGTGGGCAAAGGCAGTAACGTACAAGATGGCGCAGTGCTGCACGTAGACGAAGGTTATCCTTTAGACATTGGCGAGAACGTCACTATAGGACACAAAGTAATACTGCATGGCTGTACTATCGGAGACAACTCATTAATAGGCATGAACGCCGTAGTGCTTAATGGAGCCAAAATCGGTAACAACTGTATTATTGGCGCTGGCGCGTTAGTCACAGAAAAAACTGAAATACCTGACGGCTACATGGCACTAGGCGCTCCTGCTACGCCTGTTAAGGAACTTGGCGAGAAAGTCATTAAGATGTTGCAGATGGGTGCAGACCACTACATGAGTAAGTCTGAGCAATACAAAAAAGAACTCAAGGTTATCGACTAACACCTAAACTGGTCGTGCCAGACCAATAACGCTCAAGGCGGTTTCATCCGCAGAAGAAATATATGAGTCAGCTTTTCAGCGAGTTAAAAGTCAAAGACATTGTTTTCCGTAATCGTATTGGCGTGTCTCCAATGTGCCAATACTCTTCGAACGATGGTGTAGCAAATGACTGGCATTTGGTACAACTAGGATCACGAGCGGTTGGCGGCGCTGGCCTAATTATTGCCGAGGCAACAGCTGTTGTACCCGAAGGGCGAATTACCCCTGGCTGCGCTGGACTTTGGAATGACGATCAAATTGAACCGCTGATCAAGCTCAACAACTTTGTTAAGCAGCATGGCGCAGTTGCTGGGATTCAGTTAGCGCATGCGGGTCGTAAAGCATCGTCTGCCCGACCATGGGATGGCGGCGTACATCTAGCCGACAAAGAAGCCGGCTGGCCTATTGTTGGGCCAAGTGATCAAGCATTCGATCAAGACGGCACTCGTTTGATGAAAGCGCCTAGCCAAATGACCAAAGCCGACATTAAGAACGTACAAGCGGCATTTGTAGCAGCTACTCATCGTGCTATAGCGGCGGGATACGACTTAGTAGAAATACATGGCGCACACGGCTATTTACTCCACAGCTTTTTCTCGCCTTTAGTAAACCATCGCGATGATGAGTATGGCGGCAGCTTGCGTAATCGAGCGCGCTTTATGCTCGAAACGGTAGAAGCGGTTAGAGCGGTATGGCCAGACAATAAACCGCTAGCTGTACGCTTATCCGTCGCCGATTGGGTTGAAGGCGGTCTTGTCTGCGAAGACAATATCGAAATGGCTAAATGGTTAGGCCAGCGTGGAGTCGACTTTATTGATTGCTCGAGTGGCGGCGCATCACCAGCAGCACGCAGCTCAATGGGCGACCGCACGGCAGAACAAGTTGGTCTAGCCGGTCGTATCCGCGAAGGTGCAAATATCAAAACTATGGCTGTAGGGGCAATCACCAACGCCCAATACGCCGAAGAAATTATTGCGAGCGGAACGGCTGACATAGCTCTAATGGCGCGCCATAGCTTGCTAGACCCCTACTGGCCCATTACTGCAGCGCAGCAACTCGGGGTTCCAACGCGTGATCTTATGCCGATCCAAAATGGCTTTTTTGTTGGAACGGACTAAACCTAGACCAAGCGATAAGTCGGTCGATTAGGCAACAATTTCAGAACGCTAAATTCGACAATATCAGGTAATAACGGCAGATTATTCATCTGAGACACGCACCATTTGAGTTGTGTCGCAAACGACACACCAAACTGTACGTAAATACAGCGTATCAGGGCGGCGCTAAGAATATCGCACGGCATCCACACCTAGCCGCACGTTTACAGCGAGCCTGTTCCCAATAAACCAAATGAAAAAAAAGACTTAAATTAGGGGCTGGAATAATAACGCGCAAGCACACTTTTCTACCGTGGGGACTGATAGAAATAATAACTATTCAATCAAAAATAAACACTTACACTCGTTTATCTGTTTTACAAAAAAGCAGAAAACGCGCATGCACACCAATGAGCTGTTACTAAGACTGCCGTTGATTTCCATATTTTTATACATATAATGTATGTATGATTGATTTCGAATGGGACGAAGCAAAGGCAGCATCCAATCTAAGGAAACATAAGGTTTCTTTCGATGAAGCGCAGTCAGTTTTCTTTGACGAATATGCTCAGCAATTTTTTGACTCAGATAATTCGGGTAGTGAGGATCGCTTTATTTTGCTTGGTTGGAGCATCAAATCAAGGCTGCTGGTGGTAGTACATTGCGAAATAAATGAGGGTAAATTGATCCGATTAATTTCAGCTAGAAAAGCCACATCTAAAGAAAAAACATTTTACCGAGGGCCATCAAGATGAGAAAAGAATATGATTTTTCGAAAATGAAATCTCGAAAGAATCCTTATGTCGCGAAGCTAAAAAGGCAAGTGACGATAAGAATGTCTGACGAGATCATCAATTATTTTAAGGAGATGTCTGAAGACACTGGTATCGCCTATCAGAGTCTAATTAATCTCTATCTGCGGGACTGTGTTGCTAACGATAGAAGGCCTGATCTATCGTGGAAGTAAAGCTTAGTAACAAGTTGCTCAACAAGCTCGGACACACATTCGTGTGCCGTTTAGCAAGGCGTTAGTAGGACACACGCATCAATTAAAAGTAAAAAAGATATTCACAGAATAAATGATTCCGATGGCGCACAAAATCCTCTCGTTCAAATCTAAGCTCGTCTGGCTTTGCTTAGCCTGTTTGGTTTTTTCAGCTAACGCAAAAGCAGATAATCGGCATTCTTACTCAATCGAGCCGTTTTCCAGCGATGTGAAATACACAAGGCCGCTCCTCGTTGATCGCGATCCACCAATATACCCAAAAAGCGCATCGAGATATGGCACGACAGGATTCGTTGAATTAACGATGATGGTCGATACCGAAGGAAAGCCATTCGAGCTGGCCGTTTTGCGCTCCACCTCTGATGTATTTCATAAATCAGCTTTAGCTGCGGTTAAGGGTTATAAGTTTAATCCAGCAAAAGTGGATGGCGAGCCCGTCATTGGTCGATACGTAGTGACCGTAAAATACGAAATGGAAGGTCAATATAACGGAGTTCAAGCACGCACCATCAGAATACTAAAAGAGTTAAAAGGTGAAGTTCAGAGTAGCTCTCTGCGCCGAGCGAGAAAAGACAATCTACAAGGTCAAATCCAAAACATTATCAATAACCGACGGAATACGCGATGCGGCAATGCCAACGCGTATTTGCTTATGCAGCAATTTGCCGATAAAGCGAAAGATCGCGATTTGCAAATTGATGCTCTACAACTGCTCCAGCACTTTGACGGGCACATGGCACTAGATGATTACGATGAGGAGCAAGACCGCTTTAACTGCTTTGGTTCGAGTTTTAACGTCAACATCGACTTAGCTCTAATCTCTTTGACGTTGGCTCAAGGTAACACAGCGGCAGCGCTTAATGAGATGAACCAATACGATTTGCCCAATACGACTAAGAGAAAACATAGATTAGTTGAAAGTATTTCAAGGTTCGACATCCAAAAAGCGATCGCTAAGAATAGGTCGACTTACTACACAATCCGCAAAAATGGATCCGTATTTATCGAGACCCTCAATCATGTTTTGAGGATTACAGGAGAGGCTGAAGATCTAAAAACTGCTGAGCTAAGGTGTGACGCGGGCTATAAGAAACTTTCGTTGTCGGCTGACACGGTGATTGATATCCCCAAATCTTACGGACGGTGCCAGATACAAGTAATTGGCTTGCCCGAGACTAAGTTTAGAGTGAGAAAGAAACGAGCATGAAATGAGACTCAAACGAAACCCAACAATTAAATTGATTGCAAAATAAAGCTCCCACCAGCCCCCCTATGAACAAACAAATAAATGCATTGATGCTTTTAACAAGCTTAGTTTTCTCTACCACCCCAACGATAGCGAACAATTTAAACGACCTAGACCTAAACAACGACTTTAGCGGGCTAAAACCATTGGAGGCCGTGCAGGGATACCAGCCGCCAGTTCGGGTCTCGGCAGGGGTTTTAAAGTACCCTAAGGCGAGGGCGGTTAAGTCACAAGAGGGCATAGTAGAGTTCCTCTTTATGGTAGAGACAGATGGCACAACCTCAGAACTGGTAGTCATTGATTCGACCCACTCAGATTTTGAAAAGTCGACCAGGTCCTTAATTTTAGAATCTAAGTACGAGCCAGCTATCTGGAACGGTGAGCCCAAACGATCCATGGAGTCATTGCGGGCTATATTTCGAATGAACAATTCTCAACCAAAAGCCAGTGACGAGTTCTACAGACCTTATAAGCGAGTCAGGCGAGAATTCGAAAAAGCTAATCCAGAGCAAAATAAAATAAGAAAGGACTTAGATAGGATGCATAAGGCTTCATTCCTAAACATGTACACGCTGTCGTTCCTTTACCTGGAAGAGTACCAATATGCCACTACTTTTCTCGGTAAAAACGAGCAACTCTATGCTTTACAGCAACTACTGATGTTTGACGATAGGCTAGACAAGAAAGAACAATTTTTGGAGTTTGAAATATTGAAATCGATTCGAATGAACATCTTGCAATTACTCATTCAACTCGGTCGCTACGGTGAGGCTCGTAACAACTATTACGTTTTACAAAAGGAAATTCCAGAAGCAGCAGAACCATTTGCTGAGCCGATGGCACAAGTTCAGGAACGCTTGGATAGTGGTGAAGTATTGGTACGTCAGCTCAAATTGAAAGATAGAGGCAGCGAATACATTTACCTGACTAGGAACAATTTGGAAATACACAATGTAAAAGGTCAACTAGAGAAAATGAACTTTTACTGTTCTATGGGTTTTAGCTCTCTCGAATTCAAGCCAGAGAGTAGTTACCAAATTCCAGACAGCTGGGGCTCGTGTAACCTGCTGCTTGTGGGTGAACCTGGGACTACAGCAACGCTTTATCAGAACCGATGATTCCCGCCTAAATTGTGAGGATAATTTTTAATCTTAAGCTCGTGTGCCCCTTTTCTAGAATTTGGTGATACTAGACACTAAGATTCTTTTAAACCCGTCTCGAGACATTACAAACTTGTACGATTATTGCGTTGAGAGCTAAGTTGGAGAAACAGAATAAAAGTTCAATCACTCGGTGCCAGAGCGTACGCAGCTTGATGAAAAGCTTAGAGAAAGTGTTAGCGCAAAACCGGATGAAGTAGAACCAGCTCCCCAAAAAAAATGCGAATCGCGCCCCCGCATACCTAATTTCTGATGGCTTAAGTTAACTTAAGCAGCATCTCTGGCTCTTCCTTGTAACGCCATACCTCGAGCCACGGCCGCCAACACCGCATTTAAAGAAGCGCCCAAAATATCGCGGCTCTTACCTGCACCACATACCCGCTGTTGGTTCATACTGATCTGCACGTACGCCATTGCTTCTGAGCCTTCGTCTTTACCAAGTGTGTGCTCGTTGTAGTCGATAATGACAAAGCTCTCACCGAGGTGTTCTGAAAGCGCCGATACAAAAGCCTCTAGCACGCCTCGGCCTTGGCCCTGGATCGCGAGTTTCTGAGAATCTACTTTTAGCTCTGCGCTCATATGGTCTACGCCATCTGTGCGATTAATTTGATAGCCTTTTAACTTAGCTTTGCCATCTACTTTTAAATAAGTTCGTTTAAACAGATCGTGTATTTGGTCTGGGCTTACTTCGGCTTCGGTTACCTCAGCTTCTTTTTGTACTACAGGACTAAAATCCACCTGTAGCCAGCGCGGCATCTTAATTCCGTGCTCATGCTTAAGCACGTAAGCAACGCCGCCCTTGCCCGACTGCGAGTTAATGCGAATCACTTCTTGGTAATTACGCCCCAAATCACGTGGATCAATAGGCAAGTAGGCGACTTCCCAAGTGCTGCCTTCTTCATAGTTAGCCAGGCACTTGTTGATTGCATCTTGATGGCTGCCAGAAAAAGCCGCAAAGACTAATTCGCCCGCATAAGGATGGCGAGGGTGAACTTTCAGCTGAGTGCATTTTTCAACCACACTAATTATTTGATCCATTGCCGAGAAGTCCAACATTGGGTCAACACCGCGACTGTAGAGATTCATACCCATCGTAACGATATCCATATTGCCCGTACGCTCACCGTTGCCTAGCAATGTTCCTTCGACCCGGTCTGCTCCCGCCAACACACCCATCTCTGATGCGGCAACACCACAGCCTCTATCGTTGTGTGTATGTAAGCTAATAACTAGTGCATCGCGATGTTTAATATTGTCGCAAAACCATTCGATTTGATCGGCGTACACATTAGGCATCGCTACTTCTACTGTAGCGGGCAAATTAATAATCGCTTTGTTCGCTGGGCTTGGCTGCCAAACATCTATTACGGCGTCGCACACTTCAATGGCGTACTCAATTTCGGTACCTGTGAAACTTTCGGGTGAGTACTGAAATTGCCATTCAGTGTCTGGTTGTTTTTCAGCGCCTTCTTTAACCCATGTTGCGCCGTCTACGGCTATCTGTTTGATAGCGTCTTTAGACAGCTTAAACACGTGCTCTCGCTGTACGGTGGAGGTCGAGTTGTACACATGCACTATCGCCCTCTTTGCGCCCATTAACGATTCGTAGGTTCTATCAATTAACTCTTTACGCGCTTGCGTAAGAACCTGAATATTCACGTCGCTTGGAACTCGGTCTTCGGTAATCAGCTTGCGTACAAAATCAAAATCCGTTTGGGACGCCGACGGAAAACCTACCTCAATGTGCTTAAAACCCACCGCGACGAGCATTTCGAACATCTCGAGTTTTTGCGGTGGCGTCATTGGGTCAATAAGTGCTTGATTGCCATCGCGCAGATCCACACTGCACCACATAGGGCTAACGTCGATCGTTTGATTGGGCCAACGACGGTCTGGTTTATCAAGCGTTACCATAGGAGCGTACTTGCTGGCGTCGTATTGTTTAACGGTGGTCTTGTTATTCTGAATTGATGACATGGCGCTATTTAGGTGTTTAATCTTAAAGCACGAAGTATAACGACTCCGCCAAGGCGAAAGTCGCTAAACACGCGCTGATTTTTATAATAATTAGTGTTTATACTTTAAAAAGATTAGAATGGTAGCTAAATTAGCTAATAAATCCATAAATACTAGAGATGCAACTCGACAAAAAGGATTTCGCAATACTTCGCGTACTGCAACACAATGCACGAGTCAGCAATCTCGAATTAGCTGATGCAGTCAATCTCTCGCCAACGCCCTGCGCGCGGCGCGTTAAGCAGTTGGAGGAATCGGGGGTCATTACCGAACACTGCACTAAGTTAGACGCAGAGAAACTTGGATTAAGCCTTACCGCAATCATCAGTATTACCATGGATAAACACACCGCTGATCGCTTTGAAAAATTTGAGAAGGCCGCCGCCGCGCTCCCTGAAGTAATGGATTGTTACGTTGTAACGGGGCAAGACTCAGATTTTTTACTTAAAGTGCTGGTAAGAGATATGCGCCATTACGAAGAATTTTTACTGCGCCGCTTAACTAAATTGGATGGCGTTAGCGGTGTTCACTCAAGTTTTGTATTGCGCCACCCCATCAATAAAAATGAACTACCACTGACTTACGACTGATACACTCGGCCTTAAGTTTTAAAGCCTTGCCCTTTTAGACGCTCTTTTTAATCTGTTTATAGGGCACTCAATCTGCGGCTTACCACTCATTCTATAACTCTAATAATAATGGTTACTCAACATGCTTAAAAAAGCCTTTATCAGTCTAGCCGTACTTATTCTAATTATCGTCGCGCTTCTTTATGTAACCGGATACAGCTTTTTACTGACCGCGACTCACCGCGTCTATATGCAAGGCCATTCCACGGCAAACATCAACGACTACGAACTGTTTGATACACGCACTATAGAAGCGGGCGAAGTCCAGCCTTTGGTTGAACACTCCTTGATCAACAGTAAGCCGTTGTCGGCCGCTTTCGAGAAAGAAGTTACAGATCACAAGGTGTCTGCATTGCTGGTAATTCAAGATGGTCAAATAGTCAGTGAGCGGTATTTTAATGGCTATGATAACCGCAGTAAAACGAACTCATTTTCAATGGCAAAGACCGTGCTCACTATGATGGTGGGTAAAGCGATTGAAGATGGTTATATCGAATCGTTTGATCAGCCAATTACTACCCTACTCCCAGAATTTAAAGGCGATGCCTTAGGCAGCAAAGCAACGCTTGACCAGCTGTCTTTAATGAACTCGGGGTATGAGTGGACCGAGCACTACTACTCGCCTATTAGCCCAACTGTAGAGCTGCTCTATGGCCCAGATGTAGAAGACTTTTTAACCAGTGGCGAGTTCAGTGCTGAGCCCGGCGAATTCTGGGAATACTCCAGTGCTTCGACCCAATTGCTTGCAATTGCTTTAACCAGAGCGCTTAAAAACAAAGACGAAAACGCCACTCTTGCTGGATACCTCAGCGAGATTTTATGGAAGCCTCTAGGCATGAACGATGATGGTGTGTGGCATTTAGACGGTAGCGATATGGAACTGGCGTTCTGCTGCTTGAACACCAACGCTCGCAACTACGCAAAACTCGGTATGTTAATGCTTAACAACGGTGTCTGGAATGGTCAGCAGTTGCTACCTGCAGGTCTTGTTGAAAAAATGATAGAGCCCGTGGGCCAAGACTATTACGGTTATTCAACGTGGCTAGGTCTTGACCATGAACCTGCGTATTACAATATGAGCGGTCATTTAGGCCAGTTCGTAATTGTAGTGCCAGAGCACAACTTGGTGATCGTGCGTCTAGGAGAGGGAACTGATCCGAATCGCGAGATGATGGAATCTGAGATTCCATTCATCATCGAAGAGGCGCTTGGACTCCGTATCGAATAAACGCCAATTGTTTTAACGGTGCTTTTTTAAATTGCCGTTGAGGCGATCTTTGAGACAGATGTTAAGACAAACGTAAAGACAACCGTTCAAACTATACATTTAGCTCAGCCTAGTATTGCATAAAATAAACCCATAAATGCGAGCAGGTCTTAGCTCGCATTTATGGGTTGTTTACTACTGCTTAATCCCGCAAATCTATCTGACTACTCAGAATGACATTCGGATCCCAGCCTCTATAGCTCGACCAGGTGCCGGCGCAAAGTCTTTAACAAAGCTTGCATGGTGTCGTTGCTCGTCGTCCGTTAAGTTTCGGCCGTTCAAGAATAATTGAACTTCATAGTTATTGAGCGTCATGTAGCGGCTAACCCCAAAACTTAAATCCTCATAACCTTGGGTCGGAAGCTCGAAATCAGCAACCGAATTCTGCGCGTCTACATGCAGGTAATTGGCTGTTAATGTCCACACTTCATCTGACCATCGCAACCCCATGCCAAGTCGGTCAGCTGGAATACGGGGTAAGTTCTCGGATCCCGCGTTTGTATCGACGTCGGCGCTTACAAAATCAAGGAAAGTGTTAGCCGAAAGATTACCCCCCGCCACTACTCCAAGCTCGATCTCGGCGCTCAGGTCCAAACCGTAAAACGTGGCGTCATCCTGGCGATAGTTGAATACCGGCAACTCATCTAACTCTTCGCCACTAGCTGCTTGATAGATAAAGTCACGGAAATCGGTGTAATAGGCGGTCGCATTAATACTCAGCGCATCCCAATCCCAGTTTCCCGTTACACTGAATGACAAAGCCGTTTCCTCTCGCAGATCAGCATCACCAATGTCATACGACTGCGTCGCCAGATGCGCACCGTTGGAATAAAGCTCTTCTATGCTAGGCGCACGTCCAGAATAGTCTATTAACGCACTTAGAGTCGCACCAGATCCGTTTTCGTATACGTAGCCAAGAGAAGCACTAGTTGTATCGAACGACCTTGCAAGTAAAGCCGCATTGTCGACCGGAGTGGTATCTACCGTTTCAAACCGGATGCCCGTTTCAACCGTTCCGGGGCCCGCACTGCGTTCTCCCAGCCAGAAAACCGCTTGAGATTCTACATTTACTGGCGCAATAAAGGCTTCTTCGCCCAGCGCACTAAAATCGCGGTCGTTAAGCTGTATGCCAAAAATACCGTCGAACTCCAGAATGGTTTGATGCTGTAACTCTATACGACCCTCCCACGCTTGATTGTCAAAACGTGTCCCGACTTCACCAGATCCTTCGATCTCTGAGTGCTCGTAGTCGTTTTGCGCAAATAGGACGTCTAGCTTTTGGATCACAGATCCATCAAATTGATAGCCAGCGCGAAGATCAAAGCGTGTTTGCTCCATGTCGATCATCGCAATGCCTTCTTCTTCCATGCCTTCTAAATGATCATCATGCTCGTCTTCGTCATGTGCGTCATCGCCCTCGTGTTCTTCGTTGTGTTCATGACTGTGCCCACCTAACAGACCATACTTTGAGTCGATAAAGCCAAACGAGGCGCTTACATGATGGCGGTCGCCAACGTTGCTCAAACCAAACGAAACTCCTTGGCTTTTGTTGCGACTGCCTTCAAGAATGCCAAATGCTTCTTCTTCGCCTTCATGCTCGTCTTCGTCATGATGCTCGTCTTCGTCGTGTTCATCTTCGTGGTGCTCGTCACCATGCCCTTCCATTACTCGCAATAGACTTGATTCGGCATACCCCGGAATTTCATAGTCATCTGCGTCGCGCGTAAACCCATCTAGATGCCACGCCAATGAATCGTTGATGCGCCCGTCTAAACGAGCCGCGGCGGTCACAGAACTGTCAACATCAGCAAAGCGTATTTCTGCTCGACCAGACGTCTCTTCAGGAATCTCGGTTTTGTGTCGACCTGTATCCACATCAACAACCCCGCCAATCGCGCCGGACCCGTACAACAAAGTGCTCGGGCCTTTCAAGACGCTAATACGCTCTGCGATAAACGACTCTACGGTTACAGCATGATCACTACTGGTAACCGACACATCAAGCGTGTCTATTTGGTCCTGCGTTATTTTTACTCGGGTCGCGCCTAAACCGTGAATAACCGGTCGTCCGACTGCCGACCCAAATGACGAAGATTGAATGCCAGGCTCTCGTTCAAGAGTGGCCCCGATTGATGCTCCTTTAATTTCATCCAGCTTCTCGCCGGACAAAACTGTAGATGCCTGTGCAAGACCGCCTGCAGACAATGGGTGCGCTACTACGACAACTTCTTCCAATTCAACAACGTCTGCAAAAGCGGGCGTGCTCGGAACAACGATTAGAGTCAGGAGGGCTGAAGTAATAACGCGAGGGAGAAAGACTCCCTCAGTTGGTTTTTTTAATATGGTCATCGAATTAATCCAAAAATTTCAATTATTCTATTCCTGCTTGTTTGCGCGGAATATTGATATTCAAAATCTGCGATATAGAGGTCTGATCAAACTAGATCTAACAGGGCTTAAGCGGATTTGACCTGATTTGATCTGCAGCGCACGTAAGAGTGCCCTGTATCTAGAGGCCAACATATATTGCAGAAGTTACTGGCCAACAAATGTCGGCATTAGCACTTGAGATGTGGATTACAGAGGCGGGGCGCGTCCAGACCAAAGCATTCCTGAAAAAGAATGAATATGGCCGGTTTGCTGAGACTGTATAAGCGTTGAAAAAAAGCCGATACTAACCGCTTGATCTAAAGAGTGAACAAGCGTCGTTTGGTTGTCTGTTTTAAAGACTCCACACAGTTCAGTGTGGTCTCCTTGCGCATGCGCTATGTCGTGCGACAAGCCAAGAACTTGGCCCGACACCATTAAACACAGAGCGCTGAGGAGTAAGAGTTTTTTCATCGATGACTTTTCAACACAAGATAAGTGAAATCGCTATCATCAACAGAGTCGTGTAATGTTTTAACTACATTCGGCACTACACCCACACATCACCTCGAGCCGTCATAGTTGATTGTTCAGCATCACCCGTATTCACTACACCGCGGGGTTCAACTAACATCATATGCACTTCGGCCTCTGCACACGGTTTGTGTTCAACTCCTTTTGGCACAACGTACATCTCTCCTTCGTCGATCTGTACCGAGCCATCTCTGAACTCTATTCTGAGACTCCCCTTAAGTACTATAAACACTTCATCGGTGTCGTCATGCTGATGCCACACAAATTCGCCCAAAACTTTGACCAATTTAAATTGGTTATCGTTCATCTCGGCCAATACTCGAGGTGACCAATGTTCATCAATAAGCGCCAGCTTATCGGTAAGGCTAAGAGATTTGTATTGCATAACTATCCTGTGAAAACGCCCAGAAAAATAAGCACACCTGAAAAAGTAAGCGCTATGCCTGCCATACGTCGGCGGCTCAATGCTTCTCCAAGGAAAACAAATGCCATAATAACAATAAACACATTTGCCGTTTCATTCAGCACAGATGCCACCGAGGCATCCGCGTATTTAAAACCAGCCAGCCAGAAGATAAGCGCTAGGTATGTGCCTATGAAGCCTGCCGTCATAATCGTGGGCCAACGATGCTCACCGTCTTGGACTTCACTCACGAAATGCGACAATCGGCCGCGCACCATCAGCAATAATACCATTCCGGCCGTACCTGCTAAAAGTCGCAATGCCACAATCCAAAAGAAGCCGTCCGCAGCGAGAATGGGTTTCATCGCAACGACGCCCGCAGCCGTCAAAAATACTGATGCCGACGCGAAGGTGAGTCCCTTGGTTAGTGTTGCTCGATCAAGCTCTGAATAATGCCGCTGATAAACAACAGTAAGGATCCCAAGTAAAACAAGAACAAACCCCAACCACTGCCATCCAACTAAGCGCTCTCCTAAAAAGATGATCGCCAAAAGCACAACAAAAGGGCTGTACAAACTCGCTATAATCGCTGTTCGCCCTGCACCAAGCGTACGAAGCGCTTGGAGGTACCAAGTGTCCGCAACAGCAATACCAAAATAACCACTCGCGATCAAAATCGCCCAATGCCAGCCGCTTAGTGATGGCCAGTCAAAGCCATGTACAAAAAAGGCTGTTGGTACTAAAAACAAGATACCCACAAGGTTCTTGGCCAGATTCAGCGAGTGGGCGGTAAGACTCTCGCCCGCCGCTTTGTACAAGATTACCGCAGTCGCCCAACATATAGCGCTCGACAAGGCAAACAACTCTCCCCAACCAAACACTATTGTCATGACGTATACGTTCCTTGGCTTGCTTCTTTAACGGGGCGGCGACAATGGAACTGTACGCCAGTAGAGCCTAAGTATATGTCACTCTCGAGGCCCTGGTCTCGAATCGCTTCGTCAAGTTTTGTTTTGTTTTGTTCAAAGCTGGCCTTGCCAATAGCCCACATCAACCCACTGATTGAATTTGTACCCCACTTCTTTAAAGTGGCCAGCCTTTGTAAGACCAAATTTTTCATGAAGTGCTACGCTGCCATCATTAGGCAAAGAAATGCCCGCTATGACACTATGGTAAGACGCTCCTCTTAAGCGCTTGAACAAAGCGTCGTATAAACGAGAACCATAAGCTTGCCCGCGCGTGTCATTCGCTAGATAAACTGTAATCTCTACACTGTAGCGATATGCGCAACGCCCCTTCCATTTACTAGCGTAGGCATACCCTTTCAGCACACCGTTAGAACACAAGACCAACCAAGGTAGGCTTTGATCATTAGATTCTCGAATACGAGCCTCAAAATCGCGGCCTGACACTTGGTCTTCTTCAAACGTGATTGTGGTGTTCTCGATGTAATAATTGTAGATGTCCGCGATGTCTTGAGCATCTTCAACGCAGATATCACGTATCTCAATGTTCGATTTCATATTATGTCTCGCTCAGCATAAATTCTATTGCAGCCTGCGCATGAAGTGCTGTGGTGTCATACAGCGGTGCACTGGAATCGTCGGCCGTAATCAGCAGAGGTATCTCTGTGCAACCTAACACTATTGAATCAGCGCCTTGGTGCACTAGGTCATCAATAATCTCGCAGTAGGCCACGCGCGAAGTTTGTCTAATCTGCCCCAAACACAATTCATCATAGATCACTTTATGCACTATTTCTCTCTGAGCTTGGCTAGGAACAATGACGTCAAGGCCGTAATCGTTGACCAGTTTATCCGTATAGAACGCCTCTTCCATCGTGAATTTAGTGCCCAGTAAGGCAACTTTCTTACGACCGTCTAAACGTAGTTGCTCGCCTGCAGCATCTGCAATATGCAGCAACGGTACAGTGATCGCGGATTGAACCTGCTCAGCGAGTTTGTGCATTGTATTGGTGGCAATCAGTATGGCTTCGGCGCCGCCCGCCTCTAACCCCTGAGCTATTGAACATAACTGTTTGGCTGCAGTACCCCAGTCGCCACTAGCTTGCAACACCTCGACCTGGGCGAAGTCAACGCTGTAAAGTAGAATCTTTGCAGAATGCAATCCACCAAGACGTTCCTTAACGCCTTGATTGATTAGGCTGTAATAAGTTTGGGTAGACTCCCAACTCATCCCACCGATGATTCCCAATGTCTTCATATACGTCACTTCATTTCGGTTATCTATTTACGATTAAGTCGCTTATTGATCTGCTTTTGTTCCCATTCAGGGCCAAACCAGGCGAACACTTCAAAAGTACTAATACCATGTACTAACAGACCTATTCCCCAACCGAATGCGGGCCAGAATGCCCAGTTAGTGTCCGGTGAGGTTGTGAGATTGAGTAGAAATAGTCCCGCAATTACGGCCACGTATGTAATCGCATGGCTGTAGAATGCTTTTATATCGCGGACGTATTCAATTGCGCGTTGTTCTTCTTTATCCACGGTTGCTGAGTTAGGCGCATGTCGGTCTCCGGATTTAGTTCATCTAAGCTAATATCAAAAGCAGCAGCAAGAGACTTCAATGATTCAAGACCAGGCGTTTGACTACGCTCGATGGCTGCACCGTTCGGACACTTAACCCAACAATCTCGGCAAGCTGGTCCTGCGACCAACCTCTTTGAAGGCGATACTTTCTAATAATCATTATTGATAGTTCCAACTGTCTGCACGAAAGATATTATTTGCCCAGATAAGCTCTAAACACCACGACATGAGCACGACTTCCACCTGACAAACACTGGACAACACTGTTTTTGATCAGAAGTTTCGTTAACTGTAGCCAACATCCATGCTCTATAAGCAAACCTAAAGATGGCAATCGAGTTTGTATTGTGCGTTGAGAATCAGGTTTTAGTCAAATAACCATAACAGCCGTAACGAGCTACGCTGCGCAATTACAGGATGACAAGGAATAAAGCATTGGTAACAATCGCAGGCATGCTTGTAGTAATTCGTTAATCTAACGGCTTTGTTGCCACAGAAGTGGTGAACACTGGCTATCTAGCACTATGAACGCTTTATATAACCAGCCTGATTTTTGACACCAGAGTAAGCTCACCCATTGCAACGACAATCCTCACACTTTCTGATTCTTGGCTGTGCCGCGCTACTTTTGCATGGTTGGGTGCTAACGATTAATCTTGAATTTCTGTCTAACGCGGAAGACGTATCAACGACTATTGATGAGACATCACTCTTACTGCAACTTCAAAAAGTAATTCCGGTGATCTCTGAGCCTCCAGTGGAAACCGTGAAAACCGAGGAGTCTACAGAACCTATCGACCGCAAAGTCGTCAAAGCTAAGGAGCCTCCTCTTGCGCAAGAAGAAGCAAGAGAAATCGACAACAAGTCAACAGCGATCGAAGAAACGACATCTAGACAGTTGGTTTCACAGCGCAGATTGAACGCGTTTGTGGCCGATATGGTAAACGAGGAGCTGAAAAATCCCGCGCGCATCGCGTCGTTCCAAAGCACGTTTACTAACTCTATAGCCTCTTCGCCTTCGGGCACTCAAATTGAGGAGCAAGAGAATGGAAACATCTCAGTACAAACTAAAATGTTTGGTAAGGCAGTGTGCTACGACTTCGCGGCCGACGGAGATCCACCGCTTGCGTTTTTTAAAGATTGCCCAAAAAAAGATATTAAACTCGATATCCATCGTTAAATGGTATCTGCGCAAACACAAAAAAAGGAAACCGAAGCTTCCTTTTTTGAGTAGGCAATTAACTACCTATATCCAAAACGGTCTAATTCCCTAACATAGACTGAGAAGTATAGCCGCCTAGGTTAAGTGTCGCTGGACTCTCATTAACTCTGACAGTTAACGATCGGTGATCGACCTTGCCATTTTTGTAGCCAATCATTTCTAGCGGCAACCCCATCGGGAACTCACCTTCTAGCTGAGTAAAATCAACAGCGAATTGTCCGCTACCGTCATCAAACAGACTCAATAATCTTTTATTAAACGCTACAAAGTCGAAATCAATTGATTCGGCCATCCACATTTCACCATTTCCGTCATCGCTTTCAAACACCCATTGGTGGGCTAAATAACCGGCAATTTGCTTACTCTGCCCTGTTTTGCGAATCGAACTAATCTTGTCTGGAGTCTGCTGAGACTTAGCCATGCCTCCGGCCATACCCGCCATTTGCTTCATGAACTGAGTGGACATTGCCATAACACTGCGCTCTTTGTCATTAATCATGAGCATTGCTTGATTAGTGACATCCAATACCATTTTCTGATCTTCTTCCAGAACAACCATAAAGCCGTCTTCGCCGTAAGATTGGACCATAGTATTGGTCTCACCATCAGATGTAATCTCATTCTCTACTTCTAAATCGAAAGAGTACTGGTCGTTATAATTAGCTTTTTGTTGTAAAGCTTGCAACATTCCACCAAAGCCGCCCGCTGACGGCATAGCCGCTGGCGCTGCCTGAGGGGCTGGGGCTGATTGAGTGGCTTGAGGAGCTGAAGTCGCTGCAGAAGCATTAGCATTCTCAACTGGCTGAGAATCATATTGAGAGTCGTTACCAGGTTGAGACTTAGGACTTATCACGGCCTCCGTTGCATCCGCTGCTTCATTACTCGCTTTTCGCGCGACCGTACCAGACACTGCATTTTCTACACCGCGTTCAACCCGATCGACCAAACGATCGAAAAAACCAGCTTGCGCTGTTTGCATACCCATTAGTATCGCCAAGGTACTCGCAGCAATAACGTGATATCCTAAATTTTTCATAACTCTCTCCATAAAGCTTTCAATTACTTATTTTAAACACTAAACCAAGCAACAATTAGACGTGGTGTTCATCCTTTTAATCTTATACCTAATGATTTTAAACCTAAATAGGCTACCCCAAAGTTATTGAGACTAGTGGTTTTTTTGAGACAATAGATGGTTACTATACTAGCGCCATGAGCCAAATAGCCAATAACGATAGCCTAATCACTCAAGCCACTTAGCTTCGCCATTTGAACCGCAATGTTGCGATAGTCGCGCTGTCGCTCTTGTTCCACCTGGTTAAATGCCGATCCTGGCGCAGTTATATCAGCTGAATATCCATCAAACTTTATGGATAAACGGCGAGTCTTTTGGTTCCAAAGTGCCGCCATGCCTAAATTTGGCACAGACTCTAGATTTCGAATTTGTTTCTGAAGCGCCCACTCTTCTTGCCATTCTTCACCAGAACCCATTGCTTGAGCAAGATCTCCCATGGCTTCATCGACAGCAACTTCGCGCCTTAAAATCATACTCCCTGTTAGTGTATCTCGATCATCCGCACTTGCCTGTATGCGCAATGTGCAGCTTGGTGGCGTACGCGGATCGACATTGCCGACATTCTCTTTGGTTAAGTCCACCACCATCGCGCGCTCAACGGTTGTGTCGTAGAGCTTAGCCATATCTTGCGCGGTTAAGCTAAGGCAGCCATTCATTCCCGCGACAAACTCTACAGCATTGCCGTTAAAGTCCTGGTGTACTAGGTTGGTTTAGTTGCATACATTGATTTGAGAGTTTTCGTACTCGTTTGGAGTTTGATAGTCTAATGTTGCATGGAGCCTTGTGCCGTTATAGTAACGGATGTATTTGTTAACGTCATTGATAATTCCTTCACGGGTCAGATGAATAACGTTAGCAAGCCATTCGTACTTCAAACTACCATAGAATCGTTCTAAAACCGCGCTGTCATAACAATTACCTTTGCCGCTCATCGAGCCCCGCATCGCGTAGTCATCTAATTGTTTACGGTAAGCCCCGCTTGTGTATTGTAATTCCATCGACCTAGTGCAGTGTAAGGAAAGAGCTAAGTAGCTCTAAGTGGGTTATTGCCTCAAATGTTGAAGTGGCTGTGTATAAATTTGCCTGTGCTGGGTATCAGCGGTTTGAAGTCGCCAGCGATTTGCAGTGCCACCCCTATGGCGAATCTATATTATTGGAACAATACGAGCAGCCAAAGTTTTTGCAAATTAACGACAGGCAGTTCCTTGCCCATAACCGACAGTCGATTAGACACAAAACAGGAGAGGTTAAGCTCCTTAGTTGAACATAACCACATGCTACGCAAATAAGTAATAGAAAATACCTGGTCGTATATGGATACCTAACTTCCGTCAAGCCAGTCTGACCGCTGACTGCAAAACAGTCATATTCTCTGCCTTAAACCTATTAAGAATCACCCAATTAAAAAAGAGCTGCGTTGACATATATACGGTCTCTAAATCAACAATCACAACACCCACTAAAAATACCCATAACTCACACAAAATTAATGGCGTAAGATTGAACTCATTAATTGAAAGCGGCCATTAAAGATTCAAAACGTGACCCTTTATTCATGTCGTACCTTTATTGCCTTTAAAAGAACAAAAAAACGCTCGTTATGCACTAAGGGTTAGAAGTAAGCCGTTTTGATATTTGGGCTACAACGGCTCGAGGGGCAAACCGATTTGAGGCAGCTACAAGATTGTTTCGGATACCTGCTACAACCGAAATCTTCTTTTTGAACATTGCATTAACTCCAATTTTGGCTACGGATTTGGGATCCATCCTCGTTGTGGATGAAAAAAACCCACCTTTATTGTCTTCTATGCCTGCCTCATCAAAAAAGTTTGTTTGGGTATGACCGGGTGATAAGCATGTGACAAAAACACCATTATTTTCCAACTCTTTGGCTAGTGCTTCTGAGAACGACAATACATAACTCTTAGATGCGGCGTACGCTGCTAACTTTGGCACTGGCTGATAGCCAGCGAGTGACGCTACATTTAGAATATAACTCTCTTCCTTCCTGGTGCTCATCTCTGAACCAAACAAGCGGCACAGCAGCGTTAAATTGGTGATGTTGAGCATTAGCATATTTTCTAATTCATTGTCTGAGAGACTGGTGTGTGGCCCGAAAATACCCACGCCAGCGTTGTTTACCAAAATATCGATCCCTTGGTAATTATCTTTGCACTTATCAAACAGTACTTGTGCGGCACCTTGAATAGACAAATCCTGGACAACGCAATTTATATTTTGGGTTAGACCCTCTAAGGATTTTTTGGCACGCTCCAGATTGGTTTTGTTTCGTCCGACAAGTATTAGATTGTAATTTCTCGCCGCTAGTAGTTTTGCCAGCTCTAAGCCAATGCCAGAAGCGCCGCCTGTGATTAATGCTGTTTTTTCAGAGTTCATTATGGTTCTCGTTTAGTGTAGTTAGAGTCGATATCTTTCCAGTGTCGAGCGCCGCTACCATGCGTTCGGGTCAAGTTAATCCAGGCTTCAGATGCACTGATGTTTATTACTGCCGCCATCCAAAATGTTGTTCCAAATAGTACAGACATATCGATTGAACTTATGCTGAGAAAAACGCCTAGTAGTAATCGTTCTGTTGCAATTCCAAGCATTACCGCCCAAGTTCGAATCATCCATTCTCGATGCAGCCCTACATTCCCTAACCTTATACTCGAGTAAGCCTTGTATAGACAAAATAGGGTATAGATACCGAAAAATAGCGTGGCCACAGCCTGATTAAATCCCAATCCGGTGTTACCCATGAATGGGTGGAAAACACCAAAGAATAGCCCAGAGAGAGCAGATACAACACCGCAGAAAATAAAAATACGCCCAGATAGGCGATGCCATGCAAGATAACGTTTCCTTATCATTCTGACAAATTGTAGTGGACCAATTATTACAATTAGTAAGCTGGGCACTATGTGTAAAAGGCTGACAAGCCAATGCTCGTAGTAGCGAATTTCAAACGGATTAAAAACTTCAGCTGGATCTATTATTTGAACTCTAAGCGATTCGAATATGAAGAATGCTCGGTTAATCACTGACGTTACCGCGACCCCAACTAATATGAGTACGATGCACCAACCAAGCCTTTCTACCGTAACTCTTAGTTTAATTCCTTTAGCAGTCTGGTCACTTGTTCGTGATTGTCTGATTGTTGTGCTCACTGTCAATCTCATTAAGGTTTGGATAAACGCTATTGGACCTTATTAGTAGCAAACAGGCTTCCTGAAAATTGAGTGATTAGGTGTGATTTCGAAATCCGTTAGTCTTTTTAGAATTCAGGCAGTTCCTTCGAGCGATAGGCAGACGGCGACATGCCCGTTTCTGCTTGGAATGCGGCGTTAAAGGATGAGATGGAGCTGAAACCAACATCTAACGCAATCGTTAATATCGGTGTTCGGTTTTCCTTTAACAAACGCTCGCTTGCTTCTTTGATTCGGTAGCGATTGACGAACTGATTAAAATTCCGATATCCAAGATGCTTATTTATTTTTTTTCGTAGCTGGTATTCAGGCAAATTCATCATGCTTGCAAGAGCTCCAATACGCAGCCTATGATTCGCGTATATTCTTTCTGTTCCCATTCTCTCTAATAGTAATATTATTGACGGGTCCTCACTCCGTTGTCTGATAGGTGCTTGGTCATTGATAAAGTTGATGGTCGGATTAAACCTAAAAAATGCAAAATTCGTTGCTAACGACAAAATTGCTAACCATAAGAGACCAAATGTTTCATCAGGCAATTGAAAAGTAGACATTTGCGCAAGCTCTGTAGTTGCAACACCCATGACCGTCAGTCCAAGCGCGCCTACAAAAATTAGGCGTATTTTTATCCTATGTTCCACTAAGTCATTTTCTCGACCATTCCAGGTTACAATAATCGCGATAACAGCAATAATCGGTTTTAATAATTGTGAGATCAATGATGAGCTAAGCCCTTGAAATTCATGGCCAGCCGCGGCGCTGGCCCAGAGCGAAGCTGCAACATCAATGCTAATAATCAACAAAAGCACATAGGGTAAAGGTCGGTTTTCTTCAAAGACAACCCAAACAAATATCAACATTAAGCTGGGAATCAAGGAAGGGATAGTTCCGTTAAAAATATCGTAGTCAAAACTCGTTTGGGAAGCCAGAATCGGCGCAATCATATAAACAAGAATTGCACCCAATAGTAAACTTCCAATTACGCGAATACGCGACGGGTTAATCGAGAATACTAACACCGACATAAAAAGAATGACCTGTGACGTCGTTAGTAGGCGCAAACTTGTATTTAGCAATTCCATAAGGGATTTCTTAATCTCAGTAATGAGGCTGAACAAGATATAGTAAGTTGCTCGTAAATATGTGAACAACGATAGGGGCACATTAACTGTATCGATTCCTAAAATGTCATTCGTGTCATTCGGGACAGACCACGTTTTTGACTGTCCCTTATGAGTACAGACTGTGTCAAAACTCAAAACTTTCTTACTTGGAGTCTAGCGTATCTATTCGATTGTTCCAATCGAGTAGATTTGAATAAAGTTAAAGAAGCCTAGGCCGCTTCGATAGCCCTGATGAGTGGCTTTACACCCATAATGTTGATCATTCTTGTCATATTGTAAGCCAGTACGTGCAAACTCATTTCTGTACTCACGTTCTTCAGTCGCTTGGTTTTAAAGTGAGCC
>Ga0206125_10000166_pt1 | contig 87757 bp, 72 predicted proteins | sample Helgoland_Spring_4_FD_148598 | JGI IMG/M metagenome (GOLD analysis project Ga0206125, IMG submission 148598) | Pelagic subsurface seawater microbial communities from Kabeltonne, Helgoland, North Sea - Helgoland_Spring_Bloom_20160331_1 | ecosystem: Environmental > Aquatic > Marine > Epipelagic ...
CAACTATCAGAAGCAGCACCAGTAGTACCAATAGAAGCCAACCAATCATTAATTTCAGTGGTGTTTCCATTACCATCACATTCGACAGTTAAGTCGGAAGCTTCTACATCAATAGTAGGCGGCGTAGCATCTTCAATGGTAAAGGTAGCATCTAATTCAATAAAGTTACTACTTTCATCTGTTAGTCTAAATGTTACTATTTCTGAACCTGTCATGCCACAATCGTCACTTAAACCACTACTATCGTTTGTAATTACCCAATTGGGACAATTATCCATCCCTGTAAAGGTATTATTTAACCAGTTATCAAATTCCGTTACATTTCCAGCACCGTCACATTCTACGGTTAAATCAGTAGGAGCATTTACCCAAGTTGGATCTTCATTATCTTCAACAATTACATTAAAACTGCAAGTTGCAGTTAATCCTGAATTATCACTTACTAAAAACGTATTAGTTGTTGTTCCAACTGGAAAAATGTCTCCTGAGTTTAATCCAGATGTCTGAGTTACAGAAGATATACTACAATTATCGCTAGCAGAAACATCAGTACTTAACCAAGTTGCTACAGCACCACACATACCATTTTCATTGTTAAGTATTATATCCGCTGGACAGCTTATTGTGGGAGGAGTAGTATCTTCTACAGTTACATCATCAGAATTACTATTAGTACATCCGTTTGCATCTGTAAAGGTATAAGTTATGGTTATATCTCCTGATAAACCTGTAGAATCAAAACTATATGAATTTCCATTGCCATCATCAGTTACCCCAGCACCACTATAAATACCCCCAGTTGGTAACCCTCCTCCAAGTCCAGTAGTTGTTGTAAAAGGACAATATGGACTTGTTGGGGCAGTAAAGGTTACTGCAGGCAAAGCAAATACTTCTATATCATCTGATGCAGAATTGCCATTTTCTGTATATGTAATAGTATGAATTCCAACCCCTGCTGCTGTAGGGTCAAAACTGTAGGTCACCCCATTTCCATCATCAGTTACCCCAGGGCCACTATAGACTCCACCTGTTGGACTTCCTCCTCCAAGTCCAGCTTGCATTCCAGCGTCAATACAAAGATCGGCTGGAGCTGCAAAAGTTGTTAATATTACGTTATAAGTACAACCTGCTTGTGCAGCTGGAATATAAATTGGAGCAACATTTGTACTTATCCAATTTGCAGGATTATGTACTATAGCTCTTATTTGGTCTGGAGTTCCTGTTATTGCTTCTACTCCAGCTAGAACACAACTAAATTGCCAATTATCATGTTCAGGTACTAATCTAACAGCAGTATCTCCAGTTATTAAATCATCCGGTAAAGCTGATTTAGAATTTAAGTCTGCAATCCCATCCCAATTGGCATCATCTCCTGATGTACCGTTATATTGTAAACCTGCAATAAAAATGGGTGTTGCAATACTACCTTGAATAGCAAATAATTGATCGCCAATAACTGAATATGCACCACCTCCCAAGCCTAAATCAGACATGTAAATTGTTACAATACTACCAGCGGCTCTAGCACTTTCGGAAACCCATGTAAATTGACTATCACCAGATAAATTTGAAAAACCTGTGGTGTCATCCCAACCTTTATCTGTAAAAATAATAGTAGTAGCAGCATCTATATCTTTTAACAATACAAAAGCAACATTATCATCATTATAAGTAAAGCCATCAGTGTTGCTGCCAACAAAAGCAATGTCCCCTGCAGTTAGAGTTGTTTGCGAATACCCAACAAAACTTATGCATAACAGTACTACTAGTAGTATAATTTTTTTCATAATAGTTTATTAATAACTATTTTAATCTCTAGAAGGGAAAATCCCATTTATACAAATAATACAACTTAGAGCTGTATAAGGTTGCATATTATTATGTGGCTGGTTACCACCAGCGCTATCAACTGTACTTTGATTTAAAGTTACATCGGAGGTTGTTCCAAAGCTTAGTTGGCCGTTTCCAGCAATATAAACTCCATTTGGATCGTCTGTGTCTCCTTCTTCTTTAGCCCTAATATTATGACTATGTACAGGCATTTGAGATCCATTCAAAAGTACTGTTTCTTGTCCACCCATAAATCCCAAAGGATAACTACTTCCTGTAGGATTACTACCATTCCCCATTGCAGTCCTTCCTCTTAAATCTGGAAGTGCAAAGGTAGTTCTTCCATCTCCTCCGTATGTAGTCCCTAATATTGAAAATAATGCTTGATATTCTGATATAGGTAATAATTGTCCGTAACAAAGAGCCCAATTTCGTGGTGCATAATTACCTGCAAAAAATATGATTTGTCCTAAAAATGGATCCATAATGTGTTTTTTTAAGTGGTTAAATTGATAAATTAAATATAATATGAGTTTGGTTAAAAAGTGTTTTATGTGTTGGGAACATTTTCTTGCCTAAAACTTTGTTTTTAACCCAATGTTTGTCTGAAATATGAGCTCCAAAATCGGTAATTGCTAATTCTGTAAAATAAGAATCATTTTTTGAAGAAATTTTAAAATAAATTCTTGGCATTTTACCTTCTACATTATTAGGAAAGTCTGTTATAAACTGATACTCTCCAATCTCGTTAGTTCTTAATTGAGCTTTATGTCTATATTTTTTTGAGTTAGGGGATAAATGCCAAACTTCTATTATAGTATTAGAAATAGGAATGGCTCCTGATTTATCATAAACTTTCCCTTTCACTGTAACATGCTTACCTAAAATTGAAGAAACTCTTAAGTCGTTTTTTTCTTCAGTATAGGGATTATATCCTTCATATGGAGATGCTGTTGTAAATGCTTGCGTTATTCCTGTAGTTAGAAGTGCAACACCAGTTGTTGCCAGCATAGAACGTTGTAAAAATAACCTTCTAGAAGAATTGATTTTCATAGCTAATGAGATTTATCTGTGAAAGATACAATAAATAAAATATTTTTTTTACTTTAATATGAATTCCTAATCATATTTTAAGTAATAAGAAATTTTAACGTAAATAATGAAAAATAAATACCTACAGAAACTAAAAGAAGCGGCTAATTTTTTGATTAAAGAAGAAGTTGATTACATAGAAATAAAAAGAGCAACTGATTCTTTAAAGTTAATATTTGAGGAGGTTTCAGAGATTAATTTTGAAGACCCTTCCATAGATAAGGATTTATTTTTAAAAACAGGAAAAGCAATTGCACCAAAATGGGCAGGTATGTGTATACAGGATATGATGCGAACTAAAATGTTTATTAAAGGCGTTTTTAAGGCAATTAAAATAATTCAAAACAATAAAAAAGATAAACCTGTTACCTTATTGTATGCTGGGACAGGGCCTTATGCTACTTTAATAATACCCTTAACGACTCTTTTTAAGCCAAGTGAATTGCAATTAGTTTTATTAGAAGTAAATCCAATTAGTTTACAGAGTTTAAAAAAAACTATTAAAAATTTAAATACCACAGATTATATTAAAGGGATTTATGAATGTGATGCAACATCTTTTTCCATAACAGAACCCGAAGAGATAGATATTTTATTAATTGAGTGTTTACAACATGCTTTGGTCAGAGAACCTCAAGTTGCAATTACTCATAATTTATTAACTCAACTTAATGAAAATGTAATTTTAATTCCTGAAGAAATAAGTTTACATCTTTCATTGTTAAACTTAGGGAAAAAAAGTAATTCTGTAACAGAAATTAGCGAGATTGAAAAATTGGATTATAATAAAAAAATCGATACAGTTTTTGTGTTAAATAAAAAAGAAGTTTTAAAAAACTCTTCATTATTATTTCAGAAAATAGAAACTCAGATTAAAGAAGAAATGCTTGTAGGCTATAATCAATTAGCAATCACAACTGAAATAACTACTTTCAAAAATGAAAAACTTACCATTAATGATAGTGGCTTAACTTTACCATTTACAATAACATATCTAGACGATAAAAAAATTAAAAGTGTTAATACTCAATATAAAGTAAATGAACAGCCTGGTTTAGATATTTCAATAATTAATTAAAATAATTAATCTACAGATATGATTTTACGCACCCATTTATTTGGAGCCATGTCTATTGTTAAATTAATACGTTCAGTATCAAAATTAAATATTGATGTGTTAAAATGTGGAATCCAATTTTTCTTTGTCAAACGAAAAATCAAACTTTAAATATTCTGTAATTTCTTCCATCATAATTCCATAAATCTAAAATAGTTCTAACAGAACAAAAAATGAATTTATTTCATATATAAATAATGAACAATCAATAAGTGTTTTTTGTACCTTTTGCACAATAAATTTATTATGAAAAACGTACTATTCCTTTTTAGTTTTATAACAATTCTTTCTTGTTCAAATAATCCTAGCATTAATAAAGAGCAAAACTTAATTAATTATGTTAACCCATTTATAGGTACGGGTGGCCATGGGCATACGTATCCTGGGGCAACCATGCCATTTGGAATGATGCAACTAAGTCCGGATACTCGTTTAGAGGGGTGGGATGGGTGTAGTGGCTATCACTACAGTGATACATATATTTATGGGTTTTCACACACGCACCTTAGTGGTACAGGCGTAAGTGATTATGGAGATATTTTATTAATGCCAACCAATGCAATAAATTTTCATAACGGCGCAGATGGTAAAAAAGGATACCGGGCTCATTTTTCGCATGAAAATGAAAAAGCCTCTCCAGGACATTACAAGGTAAAGTTAGACAGTACCCATATAGAAGTGGAATTAACGGTTTCGAAACGAGGTGGAATTCATCAATATCAATTCCCCAGTGCTGAAAATCAAATCGTAATTTTAGATTTAATTCATCGTGATAAAGTATTGGATGCAAAAATTGATAAAATTTCAACTACTGAAATTCAAGGGTTTCGCTTTTCTGATGCTTGGGCCAAAGATCAACGATTGTATTTTTATTTGAAAACGTCCCATCCATTTATCGATCAGGTACAATCACCTTCTGCTCAGGGAAGTTCGGGTGCAAGAAAATCAGCGTTAACTTTTATCAATCCAAACAACGAACCTGTCATTATTAAAATTGGAATCTCAGCGGTTGATGAAGCTGGAGCACGTCAAAACTTAGAAACGGAAATAGGTTCGCTAACATTTGATGAAGTAAAAAAGAAAGCAGAAGTTACTTGGGAAAAACAATTAGAAAAAATTGTAATAGAAAGTTCGAACTTAGATCACCAAACGAATTTTTATACCGCTATGTATCATACCATGATCGCTCCAAATTTATATCAAGATGTAGATGGTCGGTACCGTGGTATGGATTTAAAAATTCATCAAACAAATGAGTTTGATTATTATACGGTGTTTTCTCTTTGGGATACTTACAGAGCAACGCATCCTCTTTACACGATCATCGAGCAGGACAAAACCAACGATTTTATCAACACTTTTTTAGCAAAGTATGACGAGGGAGGGATTATGCCTATTTGGGACTTATCTGCAAACTACACCGATTGTATGATCGGTTATCATGCGGTTCCTGTAATTGCCGATGCTTTTTTGAAAGGAATACGAGGGTATGATACCGAAAATGCTTTTGAGGCTATGAAGCATAGTGCCTTTCAAGACAAGCTAGGGCTTAAGTCTTATAAAAAGATTGGTTTTATTCCGATGGAAGAAGAAAGTGAATCGGTTTCTAAAACATTAGAATACGCCTATGACGATTGGACGATTGCTCAAATGGCAAAAGCCATGGGTAAAGAAGATGACTATCGTTTGTTTTCCAGAAGGGCACAGCATTATAAAAATATTTTTGATCCCGAAACTAATTTTATGAGAGGAAGATTCCGGAACACTTGGTTTTCTCCCTTTGATCCATTCGAGGTGAACTTTAATTATACCGAGGCGAACGCATGGCAATATAGCCTTTACGTACCTCAAGATATTTCTGGCCTAATGGACCTAATGGGAGGTAAAAAGAAGCTTGAAAACCACCTAGATGCGATGTTTTCTGCTCAACTTGAAACATCAGGACGAGATCAGCCAGATATTACTGGATTGATTGGACAATATGCGCATGGAAATGAACCAAGTCATCATATGGCATATCTTTATAATTATGTAAACCAACCCGCTAAAACTCAAGAAAAAGTTCATCAAATACTAACAGAACTTTATAAAAACGAACCCGATGGTGTTTCAGGAAACGAAGATTGCGGTCAAATGAGTGCCTGGTATGTTTTAAGTTCAATGGGTTTTTATCCGGTAACTCCAGGATCAAATGAGTATATTATTGGGACGCCACTTTTTAAAAAAACCACCATCAACCTTGAGAATGGGAAGCAATTTACAATACACGCAGAAAATGTTTCAGCAACTCATATTTATATAGAAAAAGCATTTTTAAATGATGTAGAACTTAATAGAACTTATTTAAAACACGATGAAATTATGAGAGGAGGTCACCTAACTTTTCATATGAGTAATACTCCTTCCGAATGGGGAACTGATGAAGGACAAGAGCCAATAACTACAATCAAAGAATATCCTATTACACCAGCCCCCTTTATTTCTGGAGGCGATATAGCATTCAAAAATAAAACGATGGTATCTTTAGCTAATTCAATGAAAGAGGCAATTATTTTTTACAGTGTAGATTCTGAAAATTTTAAGGAGTATTCTTCACCTATTCAGATTACAGAGGCGAGAAGTTTTAAAACTTACGCAACGTATAATGGAATTAATAGCGATACTATTAAAACTGATTTTTATAAAATAAATCCGAACAGAACTATAAAATTAGAAACCGAATATGCTAATCAATACAACGCCGGAGGGAATGATGCCCTTATAGATGGTATTCGAGGATCTTCAGATTTTAAAACAGGATCTTGGCAAGGTTACCAAAATAAAGATTTAATAGCAACCGTCGATTTAGGCAGTTTACAATCTTTTGATACTGTAGAAGTAAGTTTCTTAGAAGATCAACGAAGTTGGATATTTTACCCAACAGAGGTTGAATGTTATGTAGCCATCAATAAAACATTTCGTAAAATTTCACCTACTTATAAAATCGACTCTCAACGTGCTTCTTCAGAGACTAAAATTAAAACGTTACAGTTTAACCTAGAGAATATTGCTTCTAGATATATAAAAATCATAGCTAAAAATTTAGGGGATTTACCGGCATGGCACCTCGGAGCACCTTATCAAGGTAAAGCATGGATTTTTGTAGATGAAATTGCGATCAAGTAAATAAAATATAAAGTAAAAAAACATCAATTTTTATTGTAAAAATCTGATAAGTGATTCTTACATGTTTTATTTTCATAAATAGAAACACTAAAATACTCGTGAATTGAATAATAACCAGTTTCACCTTTTTTATTTATAGCGATGTAGCCTACCTGAAAATTCTCAAAATTTGAGTTTTTAACAACAATTCTTCGTATCGCTTCTTCACAAGCTTCTTGGGGGCTATTACCTTGCCTCATTAACTCCACAATTAAAAAACTACCGACAGTTTTTAATACTTCTTCTCCCATGCCAGTGGCAGTAGCACCACCAATTTCGTTGTCTATAAATAGGCCAGAACCGATGACTGGAGAATCTCCAACTCGACCTGCCATTTTATAAGCCAAACCACTTGTCGTGCAACCTCCAGAAATATCTCCATTTTTGTCAATTGCCAACATTCCTATTGTGTCGTGATTTTCAATATTTATAACGGGTTGATAATTAGCATTTTTTTTCCATTCTTCCCAAGCTACTTTAGATGCTTGAGTCAATAAATTAGTTTTTTTATAGCCAGAAGAAATAGCAAATTCTTCAGCTCCCTTTCCAGCTAACATGACATGAGGCGTGTTTTCCATAACTCTTCTTGCTACTGAAATTGCATGAACTATATTTTGCATGTAAACGACCGCGCCATAATCTCCATTTTTATTCATGATACAAGCATCTAGGGTTACGTTACCATCACGATCGGGTCGGCCGCCATAACCAACAGATTGGTTTTTTGCATCAGCTTCCTCAATCATACAGCCCTGTTCTACCGCATCTAAAGATGAATACCCTTCTTCTAATAATTCGCCTGCTTTTAGAGTAGCATTTGGAGTATTCCAGGTTGAAATTACTATTGGGAAATTTTTAGCAACTCCACTAACTAAACTCTCCGATTCCCTATGCTCTTTTGAGTTTTTAGCAATTAAATTGGACCCAACGGCAACACCAATACCAGTTAGAGATGCTCTTTTTAAAAATTTTCTTCTTTTCATATTTGCTGGCTTAGATTTTAAAAGTAATCATTTTATTAAAAACAAGTTAAATTAAGCGAAACTTCACAAATGTTATATGAAACCTACTATATTTAAAAAAAAATTATAGGTTCAATGCGCTGGTTTATTTTTATCTTAATTTACACTCTGATTGATTTGTATGCTTTACAGGCAATCAGGACACTCACAAAAAATTTTTGGATTACAGGAATCTATATGTTGGTCTCTCTAGTAGTGATCATTTCATTGTATTTTTTATTGAATTCAAACAGTTCGACTCATTTCTCTCAACCCCCCATAAGCTATTTGTTTGGATTGTTTTTAGCATTATTTATCCCAAAATTACTTATAATAATATTCATGTTTGGAGAAGATATGATAAGACTTTTAACGGCATTTTATTTTAAAATTTCTGCAAGTGAGCAAAATTTTCACATTCCTTCTAGAAGAAAATTTATTAGCACGCTAGCTTTAGGAATTGCAGCAATTCCTTTTTCCACTTTATTATATGGTATGATTAAAGGGAAATATAACTTTAAAGTGTTAAAATATGAATTGGAGTTTACTGATTTACCGGATGCTTTCGATGGTTTTACCATGACACAAATAAGCGATATTCATAGCGGTAGTTTCGACAACAAAAACAAAATTAATTATGCGATCGATTTAATAAATAAACAAAAGAGTGATGTCATATTTTTCACTGGAGATTTAGTTAATAATGTCGCTGATGAAATGGATAGTTGGAAAGAATTGTTTTCCAGTTTGAAAGCAAAAGAAGGTGTTTTTTCTGTATTGGGGAATCATGATTATGGAGATTATGTTTCCTGGAGTAGCAATGCGGAAAAATTACAAAACCTTAATAAACTTAAAAAAATTCAGTCCGAAATGGGATGGAATTTATTGTTAAATGAAAATTTTTTAATTAAAAGAAAAAATCAAAAGATTGCAATTATTGGAGTTGAAAATTGGGGTGAAAATGGGTTCAAACAAGCCGGAGATTTAGATGCAGCTTGCAGAAATATTAACAATAATGATTTTAAAATTTTACTAAGTCATGACCCTACCCATTGGAAAGCTAAAGTTAAAAGTGACGAGCGATATTTCCATTTAACATTAAGTGGTCATACGCATGGAATGCAATTTGGTATCGAAATACCAGGTTGGATAAAATGGAGTCCTGTCAAGTATAGGTACGAGAACTGGGCTGGTGTATACGAAGAAAAAGGGAGGTACTTAAATGTTAATCGTGGATTTGGATTTTTAGGCTATCCAGGAAGAGTTGGAATATGGCCAGAAATTACCGTAATAAAGCTCAAAAAAAAGGCTCCTCATGTATAATCTACTGAAAACACTATATTTGCAAAACAGTTTTTTACCAATACTAAAAAATTATGTCAAAATTTGGAGAATTAATTGAAACGCAGGTTCCTGTCTTGTTTGATTTTTATACTGACTGGGACGAAGCATCCAAAGAGATGCATCCGGTACTTCGAGATGTTGCGGCTGCTTTAGGTGATAAGGCTAGAGTCATAAAAATTGATGTCGAAAAAAATGAAGAGTTATCTAAAGCACTTCGCGTAAAAGGGTTGCCCACATTAATGATTTACAAGCAAGGTGAAATGAAATGGCGCCAAAGTGGTGAACAAGACGCAAATACACTTATTGGTCTTGTCAATGAATATGTTTAAATAATTCTATTGTTATAAAAATCAACAGTCATCAAATAACTTTTGAACTTTGTACAGGTTACTAATAACTATCACTAATTTAGAGAGTCTTCTATACCGTCATTTAAGAGTTCTTCATTAATATCCAATAAATTACTCTCGTTATCCGAAAAATTGAATTTTTGAAGATACTCATTAAACTTCTCAGCTTCAACGACTGTATATTCCTGACGGTCAAATGAGGCCAAAACATCTAATAATCCTCTGTAGCGTCCTAAATCACTGAATATTTCATCTCCAATAGCTTCTTGTTTACTGTAACTTAGTTTACTGTAAAAGAATAAATGTTCCTGATAATGTTTGACTACTGATTGGTATACTGCTCGCGCTTTTTCAACTTTATTTAATTGATAGTAGTACAGAATAAAAGGTTCCAGTAGGGAGTAAAATTCAAAATAATCTACAGGCATTTTTTCCATCGCCAAATCCAGGACTTTCTCTGCTTTATCATTTTGGCCATCTTCAATCAATGCATTTGCTAATCTAGAGAGTGTACTTCTGTAAGTTATTCCATTTCTTCTTGTTTCTACATCATGATAAATAGTTGAATCACCACTATTTCCCCATTTCCAATTCATAACAATATTGTACATTTTGTCTGCGTCGATTCTTCCCATTTCGTAGGGATTGTTTTTATTGAGAGGAGTTCGAATAGGAACAAGTTTGTATAAAACACCATCTAATTGTAAAAATTCTTTCATCCAAATATAATCGTCATCACCAAAAGCACCCCCACTAAAATAAATAGGACGCTCCCAGTTATTATTTGCAATAACATCTAACATTAAAAGTCTATTTTTATAAAGGACATCTCCTTTTAGAGTGATATGTATGAAGGGCACTATTTTATCAGCATCTTTAGGGTCAACAATCCCATTTTTAAGAACAGCTTCTTTGTCTACAGGAATTCTAATGACTTTTGTTGGGAAAGTATTTACCCACTGTCTACTTTCTAATTCTACTTGTGTTTTTTTACTATCATTAGCAACAAAATCCATCCAGTCTTTGATATCAATAGTATCCTTTCTTGTTTTTTGAAAGAACAGAAAATCTCTTGAACCATATTTATATTTATCATGGCTAAGTTGAGAAGGAATAGGGTCGCTGTCAAAAGCTTTCTTTTTCATGTCATCGATGTACCAATCGGTCTGAAAAAGACTTGTATTAACAATTCGAACATCTTGCCGGTACCCCTCAATTCCTTGGGCATACCAAAGAGCAAAGGTGTCATTATCACCAATAGTAAATATAATTGCATTTTTATCACAAGAGTCTAAATACATTTTTGCCATAGATTGTGCAGTATACCTGTTGGACCGATCATGATCATCCCAGTTTTGTGACCCCATCAAAACAGGGACTGCTAAAGCAGTCGACACTATAACTAACGGAACGGCTAATTTTGGTTTTATTTTTTCTTTGACTATTTCAAACAAAGCGTACACACCAAAGCCAATCCACATCGCAAAAACATAAAAAGATCCTACTAGAGCGTAATCTCGTTCTCTTGGCTCGAAAGGCCTTTCATTTAGATAAACCTTTAAAGCAATACCTGTAAAAAGAAAGAAAATTAAAAGTACCCAAAAGTTTTTAGGATCATTTCTGTAATGAAATAAAATTCCAATAATTCCCAATATAAGAGGCAACATAAAATAGGTGTTTCTAGCTTTATTATCTTTTGCATCACTAGCTATAAATTCCTGAGGCCCTAATCTTACATCATCAATAAAATTTATCCCTGTAAGCCAATTCCCGTGCAAATCAGTATATTCTCCTTGTTTGTCGTCTTGCCTTCCACTAAAATTCCACATAAAATACCTCCAATACATATATCCAAATTGGTATTCAAACATGTAAGAAATATTTTGTAAAAATGTAGGTTTTTGAATATCTAAAAAAGGACCAAAATCTTTTAAAAAATCATCTAGGTCCTCAACACCTGCATTGCCTGACCTGATATCCTGATTAAAATCTTTTACAATATCGATTAATCTGGATTCTCCTAGATATTCTCTTTTTATGGTAAATTCAAGTCCATGGGTAAATTGCATGTAATTGGTAGCATGCTCCATACTCCACATTCTTGGGAAAAAACCTTTTTGGGCATCATCGGTATTTTGTGAAGCATTTACAAAGTCGTTCACTATTATGTACTTTCCATTTTCTTCGTCTTTTTCAAATTTTGGCTTATCGTCTTTGTAGGGTTTCGTTGGATCTAAGCCCACATATTTTTCCGTAAATAAAGGACCATAAAAAAGATGTGTTTCAGGGTATTGTTCTCTGTTATAATAAGCTAATAATTCTCTTGCATTGTTTGGATTGTTCTCATTAATCATTGTTCCAGCATTGGCTCGAACAGGAAGCATTATCCAGCTAGAAAATCCAATAAATATAAACAATATAGATAGTAGCAAGGTGTTAAGTTTTATGTATTCCTTACTTCTTGTAAACTTCAATAAATAATAAAATAATCCAATAAAAATAAAGCCAGCTATAATAGTCCCTGAGTTAAAGGGAAGCCCTACACTGTTTACAAAAAATAGTTCTGATGCACTGAAAAATTTGAGTGTCATGGGAAGCAATAACTTAAATATGAAAAGTAAAATAGCTACCATCACGATATTGGCAACTAAGAAATTTTTTAGGGTAACCGATTTATAATTTTTAAAGAAATATAACATTCCCATAGCAGGAATTGTTAAAAGCCCCATAAAGTGAACTCCAAAGGATAGGCCGATTACAAATGCGATTAAAATGACCCATCTGTCACCCCTCGGCGTATTCATATCTCTTTCCCATCGCAGTGCTAAATAGAATAAAACTGACATAATAAAAGTTGCCATTGCATACACCTCTGCTTCAACCGCGTTAAACCAAAAACTATCTGAAAAAGCAAATGACAGGGATCCTACTGCTGCACTACCTAAAATCATATAATTATTTTCTTTTGTCAATTGAATCTTCTTTGAGACAATAGTTGTCAACAAAAGGCTTAAGGACCAAAACATAAAAAGTATGGTAAAGGCACTAGCAAAAACGGACATTAAATTTATGGTCAGGGCAATATGTGTAGCTTCCAAAGCAAAAATGGAAAAAAATGCACCCATTAGTTGATATAATGGAGCCCCTGGAGGGTGTCCAACTTCTAAATTACTAGAAGTGGTAATGTATTCTCCTGCATCCCAAAAACTAGCGGTTGGCTCGACAGTTAACCAATAGGTGATAAGTGCTATTGTAAATACAAACCATCCTAGAATAGTGTTCCATTTTTTAAAATTGAAGGAATCCATAAATAATTATATTTTTATTTGGAGCGAATTTACTAATAAAATAAAAGCTCAGATAAAAATATAACGTTTTAATGTCTTCATATATTTTTATATTAAATATAATATTTATTAAAAAATATTTGTGCAAGCCAAAGTTTGTATTAAATTTGCATCCGCATTAAGGTAATGGCCCATGGTGTAACTGGCAACACGTCTGTTTTTGGTATAGAAGAGTCTAGGTTCGAGCCCTAGTGGGCCAACAAAATTTAACCCAATTCATTTAGAATTGGGTTTTTTTATTGTTTAAAGAGTTTTGGTTACATTTTAAAAGTCATAACGGGCATATTGGCATGATTTACAAGGTCTTCACTAATGCTTCCGTTAAAAAAATGAGCGAGCCCACTTCTGCCATGAGTCCCCAGACCTATTAAATGTGCGTTAGTTTCGCCCGCAAAATTGAGTATTCCCTTTTCGATAGAGATGTCATTGTAAATATGAATATTAAAATTAGTTTCATCCATGCCTTTTAAAAATCTTTTGATTTTACTATTGATTTCTTTTGTTGTTTTGAAACTACTAGGGGTATTTATGTAAAGTAAATTTATAAAGGTGTTAGTTTTCTCGGCAAATTTTATTGCCTGTTTAAAAGGGGTTTTACACTCATCTGAAAAATCTGTAGCATATATAAAATTTTCAGTTTTAAAATTCTCATGATTATTTTTGATGACTAAAACCGGGACGTTGGAGGTGCGAACTACTTTTTCGGTATTACTCCCAATAAACATTTCCATAAATCCGTTTGTGCCCTGGGATCCCATAATAATCATATCAATATCTTTTTCTTTTACAGCTTCTTTTACATCCTTATAAACTTCTCCATGGCCAATGATTGCTTCATGGATTAAAATCCCATCCAAATATGGTTTTTCAAGTAATTCTTCAAAATATTTTTCTGCTAGTTTTATAAAAAAAAGAGATTCTGGCATAGCTCCATTAGCTCCAGAAGAAGATAGGTGTGTTGGTAGTTCAAGAGAATTTAGAACATAAATTTCACTTTTATTTTTCTTCGCTAGTTGAGCAGCTACTTTCAAAGCATTTTCTGCTTGTTCAGAAAAATCGGTTGGTACTAGTATGCGTTTCATAAATTAATTTTTATGGTCGGTGATTAAAGCTTTAATTTACAAAAATAATTGATAAAAAGAAAGGTTTTTTTTGTAGTTAAAAAAACACTATATTTGCACCGAATTTGATACGAAACTAGCTGAGGGGACCAAAAAGTCCCCTCTTTTTATAGCTAAATTTAATGAAGGAACTTGTAGCAGAATTACTTGAAAAAGCCCTAAAAGAAAATGAATCTTTATTTCTTATCGATTTTAGTGTTTCTGAAGGCAATCAAATAAAAGTTGTTATTGATGGTGATAAAGGAGTTACAGTCAATGACTGTATTACAATAAGCAGAGCTATAGAACATAACATTGATCGAGATGAAATAGATTTTTCATTAGATGTTTCATCAGCAGGTGTGTCAGAACCGCTTTTAATTCCGCGTCAATATTTAAAAAATATTGGGCGTAATTTAAAAGTCATTAAAAAAAATAATGATGTTTGTCAGGGTAAACTTGAAAAAGCAAACGATAAAAATATTGAACTTCTTTGGAAAGTTCGAGAACCAAAACCAATTGGTAAAGGAAAAATTACTGTTCAAAAAGAGGCAGTAATAGACTATAAAGATATTGTTGAAGCAACAGTTATGATAAAATTTAATTAGAAGAATATGGAGAATTTAGCATTAATTGATTCTTTTTCAGAATTTAAAGATGATAAGTTAATAGACAGAGTAACATTAATGTCTATTCTAGAGGACGTTTTTAGAAATGCCCTTAAAAGAAAATATGGTGATGATGATAATTTTGATATTATTATCAATCCTGATAAAGGAGATTTAGAAATCTGGAGAAATCGAGTGGTGGTAGCCGATGGTGAAGTTGAAGAACCAAACCAAGAAATATCTCTCACTGATGCTCAAAAAATAGAATCCGACTACGAAATTGGTGAAGATGTAGCCGAGGAAGTAAAATTAATAGATTTAGGAAGGCGCTCAATTTTAGCATTGCGTCAAAACCTCATTTCTAAAATACACGAGCATGATAACACAAATATTTTCAAATATTTCAAGGATTTAGAGGGAGAAATTTACACTGCTGAAGTTCATCACATTCGTCATCGTGCAATTATTCTTTTAGATGATGAAGGAAACGAATTGATTTTACCAAAAGAAAAACAGATTCCATCAGACTTTTTTAGAAAAGGAGATAATGTAAGAGGGATCATTGAAGGGGTTGAATTAAAAGGTAATAAGCCGTCGATTGTTATGTCTCGTGCACACCCTAAATTTCTAGAGAAATTATTTGAGCAAGAAATCCCAGAAGTTTTTGATGGGTTAATTAATGTAAAAAAAGTAGTTCGCATACCAGGAGAAAAAGCAAAAGTAGCTGTTGATTCATACGACGATCGTATTGACCCAGTAGGGGCTTGTGTTGGGATGAAAGGATCTCGAATTCACGGAATAGTTCGTGAGTTGGGTAATGAAAATATCGATGTAATTAATTTTACGAACAACACACAACTATATATAACAAGAGCGCTAAGCCCAGCTAAAATAACTTCAATTAAGTTAGATGAAGAGAACAAAAGAGCAGAGGTAATACTAAAACCTGAGGAAGTTTCAAAAGCAATTGGTCGAGGAGGTCACAATATTCGCTTGGCAGGTTATTTAACGGGTTACGAAATTGATGTCCTTCGAGAAGGAGCTGAAGAAGATGTAGAATTATCAGAATTCAAAGATGAAATTGAGGAGTGGATTATTAAAGAATTTGAAAAAATTGGACTAGATACGGCAAAAAGTGTATTGGAAAATGACTTGAAAGAGTTGGTAAAAAGAACTGACTTAGAAGAAGAAACCATTCAAGAAGTATTAAATATATTAAAAGAAGAATTTGAAGATTAAGCAGTACTTTTAGCTGCAATTTTTTTCAAATTTAAATTGAAAAACAGGAGAAAGCATTTATATGGCTGAAGCAAAAACAATGAGACTTAATAAAGTTTTGCGTGAATTCAATATTTCATTGGATCGCGCAGTAGAGTATTTAAGCTCAAAGGGTTACGAGGTGGAGTCTCGACCTACAACAAAAATTTCTGGGGAAGAATACCAAGTGCTCTTAGAAGAATTTCAAACTGATAAGAGTAAAAAAGTAGCTTCTAAAGAAGTTGGTGAGGAGAAAAGAAAAGAAAAAGAAGAAATTCGAATAGCTTCCGAGCGTGAGCTTGAAGAAAAACAAAAGAAAATCGATGCTTCTAAAAAATTAATAAAGGCTGAAGTTAAACTTGAAGGTCCAAAAACCCTAGGAAAAATAGACCTCGAAGTCAAAGCTCCTAAGCCTAAAGAAGAAAAGAGTAAGCAAGCTAAAAAAGAAGTTTCTGCTCCTGTAAAAGAAGAAACTATTGCTAAAAGTGTTGAAATAGATGAGGTAAAGGCATCTGAAGTTGATGAATCAAGTCCTGTAACAAAAGAAGTTTCTGCTCCTGTAAAAAAAGAAATTTCAACAACAAATAAACAAGAAGAAAATACAACTTCTGTTAAAGAAGAAACTCCTGCTAAAAACGATGATAAGGATTCCGAAACAAATCCTGCTGATTCTGAGAAAGTAGTTACTCAATACAAAAAGTTAGACGGTCCTAAAATAACAGGTGAAAAAATTGATTTAACTCAATTCAAAAAACCTGAGAAGAAAAAGAAAGAAACAACCAATGCGGACAAAGAAAAAAGAAGCAAGCGACGAAGAATAAGTAAGGGGCCTGCAAAAGGAAGTGGTCGTGGAGGAAATCAAAATAATAGAGGTGGCCGAAAAAAACCAGCTCATACTCCAAAAGAAGAGCCTAGTGAAGCAGAAGTACAAAAACAAGTGCGCGAGACTTTAGAGAAACTTCAGGGTAAATCTTCAAAAGGTAAAGGAGCAAAATACAGAAGAGAAAAAAGAGATGTTCACCGACAAAAAACAGAAGATGATCAAGCTTTACAAGACGCAGAAAGTAAATTACTGAAAGTAACAGAGTTTGTTACTGTGAGTGAAGTTGCAACTATGATGGATGTTCCTGTTACACAAATTATTTCTGCATGTATGTCATTAGGGATGATGGTGACGATGAACCAAAGGTTAGATGCAGAGACCTTGACCATTGTTGCTGATGAATTTGATTACACGGTAGAATTTATAACTGCTGATATTGAAGAATCAATCCAAGTCGAAGAAGATGCTCCAGAAGATTTGATTCCCAGAGCTCCTATTGTTACCGTCATGGGACATGTTGATCACGGAAAAACCTCATTGTTAGATTATGTTCGTAAAGAAAATGTTATTGCAGGGGAGTCCGGTGGAATAACACAACATATCGGAGCCTATAGTGTAACGCTTGAAGACGGTCAGAAAATAGCTTTTTTAGACACTCCTGGTCACGAAGCCTTTACGGCAATGCGTGCTCGTGGTACGCAAGTAACAGACTTGGCAATTATTGTTATTGCGGCAGACGATGATATTATGCCTCAAACAAAAGAAGCGATTAGTCATGCTCAAGCTGCTGGAGTACCTATAGTTTTTGCAATTAATAAAATTGATAGACCAACGGCAAATCCCGACAAAATTAAAGAAGGATTAGCACAGATGAATTTATTAGTAGAAGATTGGGGAGGAAAAATCCAATCACATGACATATCTGCTAAAACAGGTGATGGAGTAAATGAATTACTGGAAAAAGTTTTATTAGAAGCTGAATTGTTAGAGCTTACAGCAAATCCAAATAAAGCCGCAAATGGAACTGTAGTTGAAGCATTTTTAGATAAAGGTAGAGGTTATGTTTCTACTATATTGGTACAGGGCGGTACTCTAAAAATAGGCGATTATTTATTAGCAGGTCAATGCAGTGGAAAAGTAAAAGCTATGCATGATGAGCGCGGACATAAAGTGAAAGAAGCTGGGCCAGCAACACCGATATCAATTTTAGGCCTAGATGGTGCGCCGCAAGCGGGTGATAAATTTAATGTATTTGGTGACGAAAGAGAAGCAAAAGGTATCGCTTCTAAGCGTACACAATTGCAGCGAGAACAATCTGTTAGAACTCAACGTCATATCACATTAGACGAAATAGGTCGAAGAATAGCACTAGGAGATTTTAAAGAATTAAATGTAATTCTTAAAGGAGATGTTGATGGTTCAGTTGAAGCATTAACAGATTCCTTTCTAAAGCTTTCCACAGACGAAATACAAGTAAATATTATTCATAAAGGAGTTGGAGCTATTACAGAAAGTGATGTGCTCTTAGCATCTGCTTCAGACGCAATTATAATTGGTTTTAATGTAAGACCAATGGGCAATGCTAGACAAATAGCTGACAAAGAAGAGATTGATATTAGAATGTACTCAATCATTTATGCTGCAATAAACGATTTAAAGGATGCAATGGAAGGGATGTTGTCTCCAGAGATGAAGGAAGAAATCACCGGAACGGCAGAAATTAGAGAAACTTTTAAAATATCTAAGATTGGAACTATAGCTGGTTGTATGGTTATTAGTGGTAAAATTTATAAAGATTCTGGAATCCGATTAATTCGAGAAGGGGTAGTGGTTTATACTGGAGAGCTATCATCATTAAAAAGATTTAAAGATGATGCAAAAGAAGTAGCTAAAGGTTATGATTGCGGTATGCAAATTAAAAACTACAATGATATTAAGGAAAACGATATTATTGAATGCTTTAGAGAAGTAGCAATTAAGAAAAAGCTTAAATAATTCTATCTAAATAAAAAAAACAGCATTTATGCTGTTTTTTTTATTTAGAGACTAACAGAAATGAAGCTATTTTACTACTAATTTTTTATGTTCTGTCTGGTTTTAAAATAAATGCTGAGGGGAATTTATTTTTTATTTCAATTCGTGCTCGATCTGCCTCTAAACGTGAATTGAAATTTCCGACCCATACTTTATAGTTCGGAGTTTCATATTTTATAGAAGCTGGCCACGAGTCAAAAAACTTTTGATATTCCTTCATTACTTTAGTAGCCTCTTTTAATTCTCCATAATAAAGTTGAATAGTGTAACCGTCAGATAACTTGTTTTCAGTTTCTAGCTTTTTTTTTAAAGTTAAAATTTCTGGTATTTTTTCATTTGCATTAATTGTTACTGAAGCGTTTTGACTGTATGAAAAGCAAACAAAAACGAACGTGATAACAACGCAAAAAAGAGTTCTGTGATTAGATTTTAATTCCATAGAAATGATATTAATGCAAATGTAAATTTAATTAACTAAAAAGAAAGCAAGTTTGTTATTTAGAATTATTATAAATTACTCACTAACACTTTGTTTGTATTTCTGAAATTGACATTTATACCTTATTTTTGCTGCGTTATTTGAGGTAGGTAGGCCCCTTATTCCTTAGTGCTTTGGAAATGAACCAACTACAATCTTTTAATTGAAAAAAAAATTAATCATTAGTATGAAAAAGGTGAATTACAAAAATTTATCATCAAAATTATCATTTCTGTTGCTAGTATTTTTGTTAGCATTTTCAACTAACACTTTGGCACAAGAAGAAGGTGATGTGAAAGCTGGGGAGGCTTTATATAAATCAAATTGTGCAGCTTGTCATAAATTAGATAAGAAAGGAGTAGGTCCAGCTTTAAGAAATGTAGCTGAAAAGTACGAAAGAGATTGGCTTTATAAATGGATTAGTAATAGCCAGGGATTAATTAAGTCAGGTGATTCAAAAGCCGTTGCATTATTCGCTGAATACAACAATTCAGTGATGACATCATTTCCAGGTTTGTCAAATACTGACATTGATAATATTCTAGCCTACACTAGCCTTCCAAAGCCAGAACCTAAAATTGCTGTAGCTCCTGTAACTGCATCAAATAATGATGATGGCAATCTGCAAAATATAATTCTTGCAGTATTGGTTTTAATCCTGTTGCTATTGGTCACAATGTTCTATTTAGTAGCCAAGTCTTTGACAAAACTATCTCAAGCAAATGGAGTTGAAGAAAAGACAGAATCCAAAAAGCCTTTATGGAAAGTGTTTGTGCAGAACCAGTTTTTAATGCTTGTTTCTGCGATCTTATTTCTGCTGGTAGCTGCTTATTTTATGTTTGGGTTTTTCATGCAAATAGGAATAGACCAGGGTTATGCTCCGGTTCAACCAATCCACTATTCACATAAAATACATGCGGGGGCAAATAAAATAGATTGTAAGTATTGTCATTCTTCTGCTAGAGTAAGTAAAAAGTCAGGGATACCATCTCTAAACGTATGTATGAATTGTCATAAAAATATTTCTGAGTACAACGGAGAAGAAGATTTAGCAAATGGTTACACCAAAGAGTTTTATACAAAAGAAATTGCAAAATTATATGATGCCGTTGGATGGGATGATGCTGATCAAAGTTACACTGGTGAGGAAAAACCAGTTAAATGGATTCAGATACACAACCTTCCGGATTTTGTCTATTTTAACCACTCACAACATGTTAATGTAGCAGGTGTTGAATGTCAGACATGTCACGGGCCAGTTGAGGAAATGGAGATAATGTATCAACATTCTCCACTAACCATGGGGTGGTGTATTGATTGTCACCGAGAGACAAATGTCGATTTGGAAAATAACGATTACTATGAAAAAATTCATGAAGAGCTTTCAAAAAAATATAATGTAGAGAAATTAACTGCTGCAGAATTAGGAGGATTAGAATGTGGTAAATGCCACTATTAAAAAATGAAACGATATACCTTTTAAAGGTTTTGTCATTAAATTAATTAAATAAATGTCATCAAACAAGAAATACTGGAAAAGTGTTGAAGAGCTAGACGAAAATAGTTCAATTGTTAAGACGCTGCAACAAAACGAATTTGTTGAGGAAATACCGGTTGATAAATTTTTAGGAGATAAAGAAACGCTAGAAACTTCTTCAACGTCTCGTAGAGATTTTTTAAAATATGTAGGATTTACAACTGCTGCTGCGTCGTTAGCTGCTTGCGAGGGGCCTATCAAAAAATCAATTCCTTATGTTGTTTTGCCAGACGAAATTATTCCTGGAATTGCAAATTACTATGCTACAACAATTGCTGATGGATTTGATTTTGCCAATATCTTAGTAAAAACTAGAGAGGGTAGACCCATAAAAATCGAGCGAAATAGACTTGAGCAAAGTGTTGGAAGCGTTAACGCACGGGTACATGCCTCCGTTTTATCTCTGTACGATATCAATAGGCTAGAATCACCATTAATTGATAATAAGCCCAGTTCTTGGGGAGAATTTGATTCAGCTTTAGAGAGTAAGTTAAACGCGTTGAAAAATGAGAAAGTAGTTCTTTTAACTCAGACATTTGCAAGTCCCTCTACTTCAAAATTAATAAAAGAATTTACAAAGAAATATCCCAATGTTCGTCACGTTATTTACGATACAGTATCTTCTTCTGAAGCCTTAGATGCCTTCCAAAGTAAATACGGCGTTAGAGCTTTAGCTGATTTTGATTTTTCAAAGGCAGAAGTTATTGTTTCAGTTGGCGCTGATTTTCTTGGTGATTGGCAAGGTGGAGGTTTTGATTCATCATATGCAAAAGGGAGGATTCCAAATCAAGGAAAAATGTCTCAACATTTTCAGTTTGAAGCTAATATGACTCTATCTGGAGCTAATTCTGACAAACGAATACCCGCTACCCCGTCGCAGCAAAAACAAGTTTTAAAAGCTCTTACTGGCGGAACAACTTCTGGACTTCCAGCGTCTATTGTTGCAGCAATTTCAAAAGCAAAAGCAGCCCTTTCGAAAGCAGGCGATAAAGGAGTAATTATTACTGGTTTACCCGATTTTACTGCACAAACTAGCGCGCTTTCTTACAATGAGAGTGTTTCAAGTGTTGTAATGAATACTGAGAAACCAAAAATGATCCGTAAAGGAAATAGTAGAGCAGTATTAAATGTGTTAAATGAAGTTGTAGATGGTACTGTCAAAGGATTGATATCTGTAGGTGTTGATCCTGTATATTCATTCCCTAACAATGTAGCATTTACTGAAGCATATTCTCGTCTAGAGCTTTCTGCATCTTTTTCTTTCAAAAAAGATGCCACGGCATCGTTATCGCAATTAGTTGCTGCAACCCCACATTACCTAGAATCATGGGGCGATACACAACTTAAAAAAGGAACATTCGGCTTAACTCAACCAACTATAAAACCTTTATTCGATACGAGACAGTTCCAAGAAAGTTTATTAAAGTTGCTAGGATCAGATAAATCCTACTACGATTATATAAAAGAAACTTGGAAAAAATCTATCCTAGGAAGTACAAGTTGGAACAATGCTTTACACGATGGTGTATTTGTTAGTGATATTGAACTTGAAAATGAGGAATTTTCTACAGGCTCCGATTTTAGTTCAAAAAATCAGTCATTTGATACAAAAGTGGTGCAGGGTGGTCTAGAATTAACCTTGTATACTAAAATATCAATGGGAGATGGGCAACAAGCAAACAATCCATGGTTACAAGAATTACCTGATCCGATAACTAGAACCACTTGGGACAACTATTTAACGGTCTCTGCAGCTGATGCTTTAGAAATGGGCTTAGAAAATAAAAACGTTGCTAATGGAGGATTAAATGGAAGTTACGTAAATATAAAAGTCGGAGAAGCAACTATTGAAAATATTCCTGTAATTATTCAACCCGGACAAGCAAAAGGTTCAGTTGGATTGGCTTTAGGGTATGGCAAAACAGCATCAATTCAATTTGAAATGCAGACGGGTGTGAATGCATACCATGTTTACAATAATTTTTCTTCTATTCAAAATGTTATCATTGAAAAAACTTCTGGAGAGCATGAATTTGCTTGTGTACAATTACACAACACCATGATGGGTAGAGATATTATTCGAGAAACTTCATTAGAGGTTTTCAATACAAAAGAAGCAAGTAATTGGAATCCTGTTCCAGTGGTCTCAAAAGATCATGAAGAAATTTCAGTAAACGATCCAGGTGCAGATTTATGGACTTCTTTTGACAGAAGTATAGGTCCTCATTTTAATCTTTCAATTGACTTAAACGCTTGTACTGGATGTGGAGCTTGTGTGATTGCTTGTCATTCAGAAAATAATGTTCCCGTTGTAGGGAAAAAAGAAGTTCGAAGAAGTCGTGATATGCATTGGCTTCGTATTGATAGATATTATTCTAGTGAGGATACCTTCGAAAGCGATTTAAACAAAAAAGAAAACGCAAACGGGTTGTTTGGAGAGACAGGTGTTAAGAGTACGTTGATTTCTATGGAAGATGCCTCAGCAAGTCCAGAGGTAGCGTTCCAGCCAGTTATGTGTCAGCATTGTAATCATGCACCATGCGAAACAGTTTGCCCAGTAGCAGCAACTTCTCATGGTTGTCAAGGACAAAATCAAATGGCTTATAACCGTTGTGTAGGGACCCGTTATTGTGCAAATAACTGTCCTTATAAAGTTCGTCGTTTTAACTGGTTCTTATACTCTGAAAATGAAGAGTTCGATTACCATATGAATAATGATTTGGGAAGAATGGTTTTAAATCCTGATGTTGTCGTGCGTTCTCGTGGAGTAATGGAAAAGTGTTCAATGTGTATTCAAATGACACAAAAAACAATTTTAGATGCTAAAAACGAAGGTAGAGCCATCAAGGATGGAGAATTTAAGACTGCTTGTTCGGCAGCTTGTGAGTCAGGTGCGATGGTTTTTGGTGATGTAAATGACCATGAAAGTGAAGTAAATAAGTTAAGTAAAAATAATAGAATGTATCATTTATTGGAAGCAGTAGGAACAAAACCTAATGTATTTTATCAAGTTAAAGTGAGAAATTCTAAAGAAGTTTAATAATACTAAGAAATAGCAAAAAAGATATGGCGTCGCATTATGAAGCTCCTATTAGAAAACCCTTAGTAACCGGGAACAAATCGTACCATGATGTAACGGTAGATGTTGTGACTCCAGTAGAGGGAAAAGCCAATAAGTCTTGGTGGATTGTTTTTTCAATTGCTCTAGCTGCATTCTCATGGGGAATAGGTTGTATCATTTATACCGTTTCAACAGGTATAGGTACCTGGGGATTGAATAAAACTGTTGGCTGGGCCTGGGATATTACCAACTTTGTATGGTGGGTAGGAATTGGTCACGCAGGGACTTTAATTTCTGCGGTATTATTATTATTTCGTCAAAAGTGGAGAATGGGAATTAATCGTTCTGCAGAGGCAATGACTATATTTTCTGTGATACAAGCAGGTCTTTTTCCAATTATTCACATGGGTCGTCCTTGGTTGGCTTACTGGGTAGTCCCAATTCCAAATCAATTTGGTTCTCTATGGGTCAACTTTAATTCACCGTTGCTATGGGACGTATTTGCAATATCAACTTATTTGTCGGTTTCATTAGTCTTCTGGTGGACTGGATTGTTACCTGATTTTGCGATGATACGAGATAGAGCAATCACCCCTTTTAATAAAAAAATATACGGGATTTTATCATTTGGATGGAGTGGGCGTGCAAAAGATTGGCAACGCTTTGAAGAAGTGTCACTTGTATTAGCAGGATTAGCGACACCTCTAGTATTGTCTGTACATACCATAGTATCCTTTGACTTTGCTACCTCTGTAATTCCAGGTTGGCACACTACGATATTTCCTCCTTACTTTGTGGCTGGAGCAGTTTTCTCTGGTTTTGCAATGGTAAATACCTTGTTGATTATCATGCGAAAAGTTTCGAACTTAGAAGATTATATTACTCTTCAACACATAGAGTTAATGAACATCGTAATAATGATTACTGGTTCTATTGTTGGAGTTGCATACATAACAGAGCTTTTTATCGCTTGGTATTCAGGAGTCGAATATGAGCAATATGCATTTCTTAATAGGGCAACAGGTCCTTATTGGTGGGCTTATTGGGCAATGATGACGTGTAATGTGTTCTCGCCTCAATTTATGTGGTTCCCCAAATTAAGACGAAGTATCATGTTCTCCTTTATTATTTCAATAGTTGTTAATATTGGGATGTGGTTTGAACGATTTGTAATTATTGTTACATCATTGCACCGTGACTATCTTCCTTCATCTTGGACAATGTTTTCTCCAACTTTCGTTGATATAGGAATATTTATTGGCACTATAGGTTTCTTTTTTGTTCTTTTTTTATTATATGCAAGAACCTTCCCAGTAATTGCCCAAGCAGAGGTGAAATCGATTTTAAAATCATCGGGTGCTAATTTTAAAAAATTAAGAGCTGAACATGGAGACGATGCAAAGCACTATGGTGAAGAAGTAGAATTTTCAACTAAAAACAAAAACAATTAATTATGGCATCTAAAGTTATTCACGCTTTATATACAGACGATGATATCTTATTACAAGCCGTAAAAAAGGTTCGTGAAAAGCACTATCATATTGAAGAAGTATACACTCCGTTTCCAGTTCACGGACTCGAAAAAGCTATGGGACTTGCAGATACTAGAATTGCTATAACATCATTCTTGTATGGATTGGTTGGATTGAGTGTTGCTGTATTGATGATGGATTTTATAATGATTCAAGATTGGCCTCAAGATATAGGAGGTAAACCAAGCTTTAGTTATTTAGAGAACATGCCTGCATTTGTTCCAGTAATGTTCGAATTAACTGTTTTTTTTGCAGCCCATCTTATGGTGATAACATTTTACATGAGAAGTAAGTTATGGCCTTTCAAAAAAGCAGAAAACCCAGACGTAAGAACAACTGATGATCATTTTTTAATGGAAATAGATGGAAGTAAAGAAACCGATGTTATCTCTAAATTCTTAAAGAGTACGGGAGCAGTTGAAGTAAAAATAATCGAAAAGAATGAAGAACACTAATATGAAAAATTTAGCAAACATAACTGTTGTCATACTTATTATGCTAAGTGTAACTTCTTGTTTTGATAAAAAGAAACCCAATTACAGGTACATGCCTAATATGTATACTTCTGTAGCAGTTGAAACGTATAGTGAGTATGAAATTCTTCCGAATGGTCAAGCGGCTTTAGTCCCCGTAAAAGGGACAATATCTAGAGGGTGGATGCCATACGAGTACGAAAATACATTAGAAGGAAAAACGCTAGCCACCAATGAATTGAAAATACCACTTTCGGTAAATGAAGAAAATCTTTCAAAAGGGAAAGAACTATTTAACATTTATTGTGCGATTTGTCATGGAAATAAAGGAGACGGTCAAGGAACTTTAGTTAAAAGAGAAAAGTTTCTTGGAATTCCAAGTCTTGCAGATAAAGGAAGAAATATAACTGAAGGAGATATTTATCATGTGATGATGTACGGATTAAATTCAATGGGATCTTATGCTTCTCAAACCAACGAAAAGGAAAGATGGCAGATCACAATGCACGCTTTGGATTTAAAATCTAAATTAAATGGTGAACCTTTGTGGTCATCAACACAGAAAGACACAATGGAAAAAGAAACCACTTCAAACGAAGCAAATTAATTAAAGAATAAAGAGAATAGCTAAGATATGTATACGTTACCAAGTAAATTAAAATTTTTTGCAATTATTCTTATGGTAATTGGCGCCCTAGGAATCGTAACAGGCTTTCTTTCCACTCCAAGCAATACTGAAGAAGTGAAAGAAATGTTAGCGTCTAGTCATGATGATGGACATCAAACAGAAGCTACTTATACGGAAAGTCATGCAGAACAGTCTCATCATGAAAATACACATAATGATGATAGTCATTATGAGCATGTTTTACATCAATTACAAAATAGACCTTGGTCCTCATTGTATATTGCTAGCTTTTTGTTTTTCATGATATCTTTGGGAGTTTTAGCCTTCTACGCGATTCAAATTGCATCCCAAGCAGGCTGGTCGCCGGTACTTTTTAGAGTTATGGAAGGAATAACTTCTTACTTGATTCCTGGAGGAATTATTATGTTAATTTTAATAGGACTTTCAGCATTCCATTTTAATCATTTATTTGTTTGGGCTGATCCAGAAGTTGTTGCACACGATAAATTAATACAAGGCAAGTCAGGATGGTTAAATAGTTGGGGAGTTCTTATTAGGGCAATTATATTTATTGGCGGTTGGGTAGCATATCGCCAAATATCTCTCAAATTATCAAGAAAGCAAGATGAAGCTACAGATGGTAAATGGTTTAAAAAAAGTTTTAAAATTTCAGCAGGATTTTTAGTGTTTTTTATTTATACAGAATCCGTAATGTCATGGGATTGGTTAATGAGTTTTGATCCACATTGGTTTAGTACATTGTTTGGATGGTATGTTTTTGCTGGTATGATAGTTTGTGCAGTGACTACCATAGCTTTGGTTACGATGATATTGAAATCTCAAGGTTATTTGGAGTACGTAAACGATAGTCATATTCATGATTTAGCTAAGTTTATGTTTGGGTTTAGTATTTTCTGGACCTACCTATGGTTTTCGCAATTTATGCTAATTTGGTATGCTAATATCCCAGAAGAGGTTACTTATTTTGTAACTAGAATAGAAGACTTCAAATTGCCGTTTTTTGGAATGGTAGTATTAAATTTTATTTTCCCAATTTTAGTACTAATGAATAGCGATTATAAAAGAGTAAATTGGTTTGTTGTAATGTCTGGGATTGTTATAATTATTGGACATTATGTAGATTTATTTGTGATGGTGATGCCAGCAACAGTTGGAACATCATGGTATTTTGGAATACCCGAACTAAGTTCAGTGATATTTTTCCTAGGCTTATTTATATATGTTGTATTTACCGCTTTAACAAAAGCACCATTATTAGCTAAAGGAAATCCCTTTTTAAAGGAAAGTAAAAATTTTCATTATTAATTTAATTTGTTGAAAAGATAACGATGACCGCATTTTTAATAATTTTAGTAATCATTCTTTTTGGAGTAGCTATCTGGCAGATGAATAAAGTATTCCAATTGTCAAAGTCGCCAAAATCTGAAAACTCAGAAATTGCATCAGATAACGACAATAATACTCAAGGGTATTTAATGTTAGCTTTTGTATTTTTTATTTATGGAAATTTGGCATACTGTTTTTGGGAATGGGGAGACGTAATGCTTCCTGTTTCTGCTTCCGAACATGGAATTCAAATAGATCAGCTGATGCTAACTACCATGATACTTATTTTTATTGTAGGTATTTTCACACAATGGTTATTGCATTATTTCGCCTTTGTTTACAGAGGTAGTAAAGAAAAAAAGGCTTTGTTTTATGCTGAAAATCATCGTTTAGAATTTATCTGGACGATCATACCAGTTATCGTATTAGCAGCCTTAATAATCTATGGATTATTTACTTGGTCTGATATCATGTACGTGGATGAAGATGAAGACCCAATGGTAGTAGAATTATATGCTTATCAATTCGATTGGAGAGCACGATATGCTGGAAACGACAATACCCTTGGAGAAGCTAATGTTAGACTTATTGAAGGGGTAAACCAACTAGGAGTCGATATTTCAGATCCAAATGCACAAGATGATAAAGTTGTAAATGAACTTCACTTGCCCTTGGGTAGAAAAGTTTTATTTAAAATGAGGTCTCAAGACGTTTTACACTCAGCTTATATGCCTCATTTTAGAGCACAAATGAATTGTGTACCAGGGATGATTACCCAATTTGCTTTTACGCCATCAATGACAACTAACGATATGCGAATGAATGATGAAGTAATTGAAAAAGTGGAGTATATTAATCAAATTAGAACAGAAAAAAATATTGAATTATTAGCAAAAGGTGAAGAAGTACTAGAAATGTATGAATTTGATTATTTGTTACTTTGCAATAAGATATGCGGAAGTAATCATTTTAATATGCAAATGAAAATTGTTGTAGACACTGAAGAAGACTACAATACTTGGTTAGCTGAACAAGCTACAATTGCTGAAACTATAAAAAACAAATAAATAGCTTAAAAGAGATATGTCAGAACACGCTAACAATCACGATGATCACGGACATCACCATAAAGAAACTTTTGTAACCAAATACATCTTTAGTCAAGATCACAAAATGATTTCCAAGCAATACCTCATCACAGGATTGTTTATGGGAATCATTGGTATCGCAATGTCATTACTTTTTAGATTACAACTTGCTTGGCCAGATCATCAATTTACTATTTATGAAATTTTTCTTGGAAAATGGGGAGAAAATGGAGTTATGGATCCTAATGTATACCTATCTTTAGTTACCATTCACGGTACTATCATGGTATTTTTTGTTCTAACTGCGGGATTAAGCGGTACGTTTAGTAATTTGTTAATACCCTTACAAATTGGTGCACGCGATATGGCTTCAGGGTTTCTAAATATGATTTCTTATTGGTTATTCTTTCTATCAAGCGTTATTATGGTATTATCTCTATTTGTTGAAGCGGGTCCCGCAGCAGCAGGTTGGACCATATATCCTCCATTAAGTGCTTTGCCACAAGCAATGCCAGGATCTGGTGCAGGAATGACTCTTTGGTTGGTTTCAATGGCGATTTTTATTGCTTCATCCCTCCTAGGTTCATTAAATTATATAGTAACAGTTCTTAATCTAAGAACTAAAGGAATGTCAATGACTAGACTTCCGTTAACAATTTGGTGCTTCTTTTTAACTGCAATAATTGGTGTTGTCTCTTTTCCAGTTTTGTTATCTGCAGCCTTAATGCTTATCATGGATAGAAGTTTTGGAACATCCTTCTTTCTATCTGATATTTATATTGCTGGAGAAGTTTTACACAATCAAGGGGGATCTCCGGTTTTATTTGAGCATTTATTTTGGTTCTTAGGTCACCCAGAGGTTTATATAGTAATATTACCTGCGATGGGATTAGTTTCTGAAATAATGGCCACTAATGCAAGAAAACCAATATTTGGTTATCGGGCTATGATAGCATCTGTTTTAGCTATTGCTTTTCTCTCAACTATAGTTTGGGGCCACCACATGTTTATTACAGGAATGAACCCATTTTTAGGATCTGTATTTACATTTACCACATTATTAATTGCAATACCATCCGCGGTTAAAGCGTTTAATTGGATTACCACTTTATGGAAAGGAAATCTTAAAATGAATCCAGCTATGTTATTTTCCATTGGTTTTGTATCTACTTTTATAAGTGGTGGTTTAACAGGGATCATTTTAGGAGATAGTGCGCTCGATATTAATGTGCACGACACCATGTTTGTAGTGGCTCACTTTCACTTAGTAATGGGAATATCAGCTTTATATGGTTTCTTTGCGGGTGTTTATCACTGGTTCCCAATAATGTTTGAAGGAAGATTACTAAATAAAAAATTAGGATATATCCATTTTTGGATTACTGCCATTGGAGCTTACGGAGTTTTCTTCCCAATGCATTTTATTGGTATGGCAGGATTACCTAGAAGATATTATACCAATACCAATTTCCCATATTTCGATGATTTATTAGAGGTAAATGTTGTTATATCCGTTTTTGCCTTTATTACCGCAGCAGGGCAACTATTTTTCTTATATAATTTTATACATTCAATGTTTTATGGTAAAATGGCTAGCAAAAACCCTTGGGATTCTACCACGCTTGAGTGGACAGCTGAAGTTAAACACATTCATGGAAATTGGGATGGCCCAATACCAGAAGTACATCGTTGGTCTTATGATTACAGTAAGTTGAATAAAGACAATTCAGACTATGTCCTTCCAGGACAAGATTACGTTCCTCAACATATTCCACTTCAAGATAACGAAGATGAATTGATGCATTAAAATTTAATGATAATTAAACCTTTTTAATAAGTCTAATAAAGCCTTTTGATATTCGAAAGGCTTTTTTCATTTATTCAATTAATGGTTCCCTTTCGATTTGTATATTTGTTTCTATGAATGAATATTTAGATCCATCTGATGAAAATTTTACTTCGGAAGAATTTGAGGCTGAAAAAAAATTGCGGCCTCTTACTTTTGAAGACTTTTCAGGACAAGACCAAGTACTTGAAAATTTAAAAATATTTGTTCAAGCGGCAAACTTAAGAAGCGAAGCTTTAGACCACACCCTATTTCATGGGCCTCCTGGTCTAGGCAAAACTACCTTAGCTCATATTCTATCCAACGAATTAGAAGTTGGCATAAAAGTTACTTCTGGACCAGTTTTAGATAAACCCGGTGATTTAGCTGGGTTATTAACAAATTTAGAGGAACGAGATGTTTTATTTATTGATGAGATTCATCGACTTAGCCCAATTGTTGAAGAATATCTTTATTCTGCAATGGAAGACTATAAAATAGATATCATGATTGAGTCAGGACCAAACGCAAGGTCTGTTCAAATTAATCTGAATCCTTTTACTTTAGTTGGTGCCACAACACGATCAGGTTTATTAACCGCACCGATGCGAGCTAGATTTGGTATTTCATCTAGATTACAGTATTATACGACTGATTTATTGACAACTATTGTTCAACGAAGTGCATTGATACTTGGAGTCCCAATAAGTATGGAAGCTGCCATAGAAATTGCAGGGAGAAGTAGAGGGACCCCAAGGATAGCTAATGCATTGTTAAGAAGAGTAAGAGACTTTGCCCAAATTAAAGGAGATGGCACTATAGATATCAAGATTGCTAAGTTTGCTCTAGAAGCTTTGAATGTTGATGCACATGGTTTAGATGAAATGGATAATAGAATTTTAACCACTATCATAGAAAAATTTAAAGGGGGTCCAGTTGGAATTACAACCTTAGCTACTGCAGTTTCAGAAAGCTCTGAAACCATAGAAGAGGTTTATGAGCCTTTTTTAATTCAACAAGGTTTTATAATGAGAACTCCAAGAGGAAGAGAGGTGACAGAGGCTGCTTACAAACATTTGGGAAAACTTAAGGGCCCAACCCAAGGGGGTCTTTTTTAAATTTTAGACAATATTATTTTATTTTTATTAAAATTTGGATTTTAAATCAACCCATACAGAATTGATTAAAAATGAAGCAAAAAGACTTGGCTTCCTTTCTTGTGGTATTAGTAAAGCAGATTTTCTTGAAGAAGAAGCCCCTCGCCTAGAGCAATGGCTAAAAAAGAATATGCATGGTGAAATGCAGTATATGGAAAATCACTTTGATAAACGACTAGACCCCACAAAACTCGTGGAGGACTCAAAATCGGTAGTTTCCCTCTTACTAAATTATTTTCCTTCCAAAGAACCGCATGATAAAACAGCACCTAAAATCTCTAAATATGCCTATGGCACTGATTATCATTTTGTAATTAAAGAAAAGTTAAAGCAATTATTAGAATTTATTTATCAAGAAATAGGTGAAGTATCTGGAAGGGCATTCGTAGATTCAGCACCCGTTCTCGATAAAGCTTGGGCTGCTAAAAGTGGGCTTGGTTGGATAGGAAAAAACAGTAATCTTATCACTAAAGATACCGGATCTTTTTATTTTATTGCAGAATTAATTTTGGATTTACCTCTAAATTATGACACCCCTACTACCGATCATTGTGGTACCTGTACTGCTTGTATAGATGCTTGTCCAACAGGAGCAATTGTTGACCCTTATGTAGTTGATGGGAGTAAATGTATTTCTTATTTCACGATTGAACTAAAAAATGAAATTCCTTCAAGCTTCAAAGGTAGTTTTGAAAATTGGATGTTTGGATGTGACATTTGTCAAGACGTATGTCCTTGGAATCGATTTAGTAAGGCCCATAGTGAACCACTCTTCAATCCCAATAATAAATTATTATCAATGTCAAAGTCTGAATGGGAAGAAATAACGGAAGATTTATTTCAAGAAATTTTTAAAAAAAGTGCCGTTAAGAGAGCTAAGTTTTCAGGATTAACTAGAAATATTAATTTTCTTAAAATATAAATTAGCACATACATGAAAAAAAACTTTCCGTTTTCAAAACTTGCGAAAAAAAAAGTAAATACATTAATTTTACCAAATTTAGATTCTGCAAACAGTATTTATAATTTTAAAAGGAATTAAATAACGTGTCATCAATTGGTCCAGTAATGCATGGAATGAGAAAGGCTATTCGTATATTTAAACCAGGCCTTAGTGTCCAGTAAACCGCAAATATTAGAGCTGTTGCAGTCGTCGATGGCCAACAAAAACAAAAGATTTAACAACAGAAGAAAAGAAGCTAATCTTGTTTGTTTTTTAGCATTTTCAAGGATTGTAGATGCAAATATTTATACTATATTTGAGGCATCAACCTTATAGCCAATGATCACCCATTTACAGGGAAAACTTGTTGAAAAAAATCCAACCAATATAGTAATAGACTGTAGAGGCGTTGGGTACTCGGTAAATATCTCATTGCACACATTTTCGAACCTTCCAGACACCGAAAGTGTAAAGCTATTTATACATTTACAGGTTCGCGAAGATTCGCACACATTATTTGGTTTTTCAACCAAAGTTGAAAGAGAAATATTTAGATTGTTAATATCCGTATCTGGAATAGGTGCGAGTATTGCCCGAACAATGCTTTCATCATTAACACCAGATCAAGTAAAGGATGCAATTGCTCAAAATGATTTAGTAGCTATACAATCAGTAAAAGGAATTGGATCTAAAACAGCTCAAAGAGTCGTTTTGGATTTAAAAGATAAAGTATTAAAAGTTTATGGCTTAGATGAGGTTTCTGCCGTTTCAAACAATACTAATAAAAACGAGGCGTTATCTGCACTAGAGACCTTAGGTTTTGCTAGAAAACAGGCGGAAAAAATTTGTGATTCTATAGTGAAAAAAGATGCAAATGCTTCTGTGGAAATGATCATAAAACTAGCTTTAAAAAATTTGTAAAATTTGGGAGCGAAAGAATACAACTTAAAAAAAAGCCATTTAAAGCAGATACTAATTCTAAGTTTTCTCTTATTATTTTTTAATACATCTTACGCTCAAGATTCCACTAGTACAGGAAGTACCATGGGAAGGATGGATCTTCCTACTCCCACTAGCATTCAAGATCTATATACCTATGATCCAATTACGGAAATGTATATTTACTCTCAAATGGTTGGTGATTTCTCGATCTCTTATCCATTAATTTTAACTCCAGAAGAGTATAGAGACTTAATTCTTAACCAGCAAATGAAATCTTATTTTAAAGATAAAATAGATGCTGCTGATGGAAGAAAAGAAGGCTCAGAAGAGTTGCAAAAAAACTTACTGCCTGCGTTTTATGTTAATTCTAGTTTTTTTGAATCTATTTTTGGCGGGAATACCATAGAAATTATTCCGCAAGGTAGTGTTGAAATTGACTTAGGGTTGCTTTACACAAAGCAAGACAATCCCTCTTTTTCTCCAAGAAACAGAAGTAATTTATCGTTTGATTTTGATCAAAGAATTAGCCTAAGTTTGTTAGGAAAAATCGGAGAGAGACTTCAAATAACAGCAAATTATGACACCCAATCCACTTTCGATTTTCAAAACCAAATTAAATTAGAGTACACTCCTAATGAAGATGATATCATCAGGAAAATTGAGGTAGGTAATGTTAGTATGCCATTAAATAGTTCTTTAATACAAGGTGCTCAAAGTTTATTTGGTGTTAAAGGAGAGGTCCAATTTGGAAAAACCACAATTACGGGTGTGTTTTCTGAACAAAAATCCGAGACAAGAACTGTTGTTGCAGAAGGTGGAGCAACCATTACTGATTTTAATATTTTCGCTTTGGATTATGATGAAAATAGACACTTCTTTTTATCACATTACTTCAGAGACAATTATGATCGGGTTTTAGCTCAGTATCCATTTATTAATACAAATATCCAAATTACTAGGACAGAGGTTTGGGTTACTAATAGAACTAATGCAACAAATAACGTAAGAAATATTGTCGCACTGCAAGATATCGGAGAATCAAATCCAGAAAATATTGGATTACTCTTTCCGCCGGGGGGGTTCATTAATGCACCTAGTAGAGCTTACCCGGATAATGGAAACAATGATTTTAATCCACTCGGAATCGAAGGGAGTGAGCCTTCGATACTAAATCCTTCAATACGAGATATCGCTACTGTACAATCTGGTTTTGGTGGTCTTCAGGTAAGGGATGGATTAGATTACGTAACCCTAGAAAACGCTAGAAAATTAAATTTAGGGGAATATAAATTAAACACGCAATTAGGTTATATATCCTTAAACCAGCGATTGAACAATGATGAAGTATTGGCTGTAGCCTTCCAGTTTACCGTAAATGGAACTGTTTATCAAGTAGGAGAATTTTCAAGTGACGGTATAGATGCGTCTGGTGGAACAATTCCTGGCGAGGGAGATGATGAACCAATTGAAGGGATTTCTCAAAACCTTGTTGTTAAATTATTGAAGAGTAATATTACAAATGTAGAAGAACCTATTTGGGATATTATGATGAAAAATATTTATCCCTTAGGAGCTTTTCAATTAGAAAGAGACGGGTTTAATTTGAATATCCTTTATACTGATCCTTCTCCACAAAATTTCATTACTGCAGCCGAAGGAAGTATCGAATATCCAGCTTTAGACTTACCTGCTGATGTTGATAACACGCCTTTACTTAAAGTTTTTAATCTAGATCGATTAAACTTCAATGGTGATCCGCAACAAGGTGGTGACGGATTCTTTGATTTTTCTCCTGGAATCACAGTAGACACTCAAAATGGTAGGATAATATTTACAAATGTTGAGCCTTTTGGAAGTCATTTATTTAAAAAGTTAGAAAATCCGTCCAATGCTTCTGAAGATTACAACAATTCCCTAACATACAACGCAAATCAAAATAAATACGTTTTTAAAAAGCTGTATGAGTCAACAAAAACAATAGCAGAACAAGAAGAGAGTGACAAAAATAAGTTCCAATTAAAGGGAACTTACAAATCTACTGGAGCAGACGGTATTCCTATTGGAGCATTTAATATTCCACAAGGTTCTGTAACAGTTACTGCTGGCGGTAGAGTTTTAGTGGAAGGAGTTGATTACACGGTAAACTACCAATTAGGGAGGGTTCAGATTTTAGATTCGTCATTACTTAATTCAAATACACCCATTTCAGTCTCTACCGAAAATAACAGTCTATTTGGACAACAAACAAAAAGATTCACAGGTCTAAATGTAGAACATATTTTTAACGAAAAGTTCCAAATGGGAGCTACTTTTTTAAATTTAAACGAAAGACCCTTAACTCAAAAATCCTCCTTTAGTTCAGAGCCTATTAATAATTCTATTTTTGGCGTTAATGCTAATTACGCAACCGAAGTCCCTTTTCTCACTAGATTGGTAAATAAACTTCCAAATATTGATACAGATGTAGAATCAGTTTTTTCATTGAGAGGAGAATTTGCCTATCTAATGCCGGGTGCTCCTAAAGTTTCAAATTTGAATGGAAAAACAACTGCCTATGTTGATGATTTTGAAGCAGCTCAAACTAATTTTGATATAAGTTCTCCGCTAACGTGGTTTTTGTCAAGTTCGCCAGTCGGATTTGGAGGTGAACAAGGTAATGGTAGTTTAGCCAGTAATTATCGACGAGCAAAATTATCTTGGTATAATATTGATCCAATATTTTACAGTTCACAAAGACCAGATGGAATAACTATTGATGATATTTCATCGCCTTTTACAAGAAGAATTCTTAGAGAAGAAATATTCCCAAATCAAGATATTATTCAGGGTCAAACACAAGCGCTTTTTTCTTTAGACCTTGCTTTTTCTCCAGCCGAGAGAGGTCAATATAACTACAACCCTGCTGCAAACGGCACCAACACAATACCAAATCCTGCATCTAATTTTGGGGGAATTATTAGACAACTAACCACTACTGATTTTGAGAGGTCAAATGTTGAATATATCCAATTTTGGTTGATGGATCCTTTTATTTATGAGGAAACAACAGGTAGTGATGGAGGTACGATTACTTTTAATTTAGGTAATATTTCTGAGGATGTATTAAAAGACGGAAGAAAGCAGTACGAAAATGGACTTCCTAAAGATGGAACGGATGCCAATACGATCCCTACTTCATTTGGAAAAGTGCCAACAAATCAATCATTACTTTACGTTTATGATACCCAAGGACAAGAGAGAATAAATCAAGATATCGGATACGACGGCTTAAATGACGGTGAAGAGGCAGTATTGTATCCCGAATTTGCTGGTTTATCTGATCCTGCAGGAGATAATTATCAATACTTTTTACAAGCAGAAGGAAATTTGGTGCAACGTTACAGGCAATACAACGGAACACAAGGGAATTCACCGGAGGTTCTTACAAATACTGATAGAGGATCTACATCTTTGCCAGATGTAGAAGATATCAACCGAGATAATACGATGAATACCGTTGATAGTTATTTTGAGTACAACATTGATGTATTCCCTGGGATGAACGCTAATAATAGTGATTATATTACAGATACAAAAGAAATAAATGTAACCCTGCAAAACAATGAGGTTATTCCTGTAAGATGGGTTCAATTTAAAGTTCCTATTAGTGATCCAGATGCTTCTATAAATGGCGCTTCCGATTTTAGATCTATACGATTTATGCGTATGTATTTATCGGATTTTGAACAGGATATGATATTGCGTTTTGGGACATTGGATTTAATCCGTGGTGATTATAGAAGATATCAAGTAGCTTTAGATGAGAATGCTCAAGACCCTACTACAGGAAATACATTATTTGAAAATTTTACTGTTAGTATTGAAGAAAATGAAAACAGATATCCTGTTCCATATGTTTTACCACCTGGAGTTTATCGAGAACAATTAAATAATAATAACAATATAATTCGTCAAAACGAACAATCATTATCATTAAGAACTTGTGGATTAGACCCAGAAGATGGAAGGTCGGTGTACAAAAATTTCAATGTTGATATGAGGCAGTATAAAAACTTAGAGATGTTTATTCATACTGAATCTACCGAGAATGAAGCAATGCTATCTGATGGAGATATGGTGGCATTTGTAAGGTTAGGAAATGATTTATCTCAAAATTATTATGAGGTTCAGTTACCGTTAAACCCAACAACTTTTGGTAGCACCTCTCCTGAAGATATATGGCCAATTGAAAATAGACTTTTACTTCCATTTGAATTACTTCAACAAGTAAAAGCTTTGTCTCTGGGAGATCCGAATAATATTCCAAACGAAACCTCATTTTATTTACAATCCGAATTAGATCCGAATTTTTCTGGTCCGGAAAATGAATTAAGAATTGGTATAAAAGGAAATCCAAGTTTTGGCAATGTAAGAACAATTATGATTGGTGTTCGGAACAATACAACTAATGAAATTTGCGGAGAAACTTGGTTCAATGAGCTTAGGATGACAGAATTAGACAATCAAGGAGGTTGGGCAGCTGTAGCCAGCATGGATGTAAATTTAGCAGATTTTGCAAACGTAAGTGCATCTGGGAGCAAAAGCACTGTTGGATTTGGCTCTATTGAACAAGGTCCAAATCAACGAAGTTTAGAAGATGTCCAAGAGTATGGATTGGTTACCAACTTTAATTTGGGGCAATTGTTGCCTCAAAAATGGGGAATTCAATTACCGTTTAATTATGGCCGTTCAGAAGAGTTAATAACTCCAAAATACGATGAAGAGTATCAAGATATAGAACTTCAAACAAGGCTTGACAATCAACAAGATACCAATAGACGCCAAGAAATTCAGGAACAATCCGAAGAGTATACAAAAAGACAAAGTATCAACTTTATTGGAGTTCGAAAAAATAAGGTTGGTAACAATAAACCAAAAGTTTATGACGTAGAAAACTTTACCTTTTCCTATTCTTATAATCAGGTAGACCATAGAAGTTTTGAAGTAAAAGAATCAAGAGAACAAACTGTTTTGTTAGGAGGTACATACAATTATAATTTCCAACCTAAACCAGTTGAGCCCTTTAAAAAGAATGATTCTATTTTTAGAAGTAAGTATTGGAAATTATTAAAAGATTTTAATTTTAATTATTTGCCTTCAAATATTACGGTAGGCTCAAATTATAACAGACAATATACCGAACAAAAGTTCAGAGAGTTAAACTTACCGGAAGGTAGTATTGGTGTACCCACCTTATACCAGAGAAATTTCTTATTCGATTGGCAGTTTACTATAAATTATAACCTTACAAAATCACTTAGGTTTAATTTTTCTTCTAATAATAATCGCACAGTAAAAAATTACATCGATATTTTTGGAAATACAGATAATACGATTGGAGTATGGGACGGGTTTTTCGATATTGGTGATCCAAATCAGCATTTTCAATCACTTCAACTTAATTATGACATCCCATTTAATAAAGTTCCATTCTTGAAGTTTATTAGAGCTACCTATTCCTATACAGGAGATTTTCAGTGGCAAAAAAGTAGTGATTTATTCCTAGATATTCCAATCTTGAACGAAGATGGAACGAGCCAGACATACAATTTAGGTAATACTATACAAAATTCCCAAACTCATAGAATTAATTCAAGTTTGGATATGAAAACTTTTTATAAGTACATTGGGCTTACAAAGAGGAAGAAAAGCAAAAAAGTTGTTGCATCTGGAACCGATTCGGGAAATAATTCGAGAGGGGGAATGGATAATGATTTTGGAAAATCTGGAAAAGATGATAAACAGCAAAATAAAAATTCCAAGATAGGGAAATCAAGTCAATCTGGTGGAAATAGTGGTGGTCCTGGTGGAACAGAATTCTCAACCTCCCTGACAACTGGAGAAAAGTCCATGAATGCACTGATTGATTTAGTTACTATGGTGAAAAAGGTACAGCTCAACTATCAAGAAAATAATGGGATCTTTTTACCAGGTTATACCCCCACTGTAGGTTTTGCAGGTACATTTAAACCAACGGCAGGATTTACCTTCGGTAGTCAAGCAGAAGTTAGGGATTTAGCAGCTAGGAATGGATGGTTAACATTATATCCTGAATTTAACGAACAGTATACAGAAGTTGAATCCACCCAGTTAGATTTTCAAGCAAACCTTATTCCGACTAGAGATTTAAAAATAGATTTTACAGCCAGTAGAATTTATTCTGAAAACTATGCTGAAAATTATATTGTTGAAAATGAGTTATATCGATCATTAACACCAAGTGTTTTTGGGAATTTTAATATTTCAACGATTATGATTAAGACTGCGTTTTCAACCAGCGATGAAAATTTTTCCGAACCTTTTGAAGATTTTAGAAATAATCGTTTGACAATTGCTAAAAGATTAGCAGAAAAATATTATGGAACCACTAATTATCCAGTTGATCCAGAAACTGGCTATCCAATTGGTTTTGGAAAAACTAGTCAAGATGTGCTGCTGCCTGCGTTTTTATCAGCTTACAAAGGGAGTAGTCCTGAAAAAGAAAGCACAAGTATTTTCCGAGATATTCCAATTCCAAATTGGGATTTAAAATACACAGGTTTAATGAGGTTTTCATGGTTCAAAAAATATTTCAAACGTTTTTCCTTGCAACACGGATATAGATCTGGATATACAGTTAATCAATTTAGGACCAATTTAGACTTTGATGTCAATAATCCTGAAGAAACCGATCAGGCTGGAAACTTTAAAAGTAGAACACTCCTAACTAACGTTAACTTAGTGGAGCAATTTTCTCCTTTGATTAGAATTGATTTTGAAATGAAAAACTCCATAAATATTCTACTTGAGCTCAAAAGAGACAGAGCGTTATCATTGAGTTTTGCAAATAATTTGTTGACAGAAATTCAAGGAAATGAAATTGTAATAGGAGCAGGATATCGAATAAAAGATTTGAGAATAGGAACAAATTTTGGGGGTAAAAAACAAATACTTAAAAGTGATTTGAATTTTAAATTAGACTTATCAAGGAGAGATAATAAAACAATTATTAGGTTCCTAGATATTGCTAATAATCAAACAACAGCAGGACAAACAATTTATGGCGCACAATTGACCGTTGATTATGCCTTGAGTAAAAACTTAACAGCGCTATTTTATTACGATCATTCTTTTTCGGAATATGCAATTTCAACTGCATTTCCTCAAACCACCATTAGAGGAGGATTTACCTTAAGATATAACTTTGGAAACTAACAAAAAAAATTATTTATTATGAATATACCTTCAAATTTAAAATACACAAAAGACCACGAATGGATTCATATTGATGGAGATATTGCTACAGTGGGAATTACTGATTTCGCACAAAGTGAACTAGGAGACATTGTTTATGTTGAAGTAGAAACGTTAGATGAACATTTAGATAAAGATGAGGTTTTTGGTACCGTAGAAGCTGTAAAGACCGTTTCTGATTTATTTATCCCCTTGTCAGGCGAAATAATTGAGTTTAACGAGGATTTAGAGTCAGCACCTGAAAAAGTAAATTCTGATGCTTACGGGGAAGGATGGATGATCAGAATTAAGATAGTAAACCCTGAAGAAATTAATCAATTGTTAGATGCAGAATCTTATAGGGAGGTTATTGGAAAGTAAACAACTGTTTACTATTTGTCTGAGTTATTCTGTCGTAGTGACGATTGTTTTTTTAGTTCCTGCTAAACAAGTCCCCTCGTTATTTGATTTTTACATCCCTATCGATAAATTAGTGCATATTTTTATTTTTCTGGTGTTATCTTTTTTATGGTTAGCCTATATCGATCGCGTTTTAACAAACACAAAACCAATAGTTTTATTTTTAGCGTTGTTAGTTTGCTTACTTTACGGCATAATAATTGAAGTTTCTCAAGAACTGTTTGTTAGGTCAAGAAAAGCTGAGGCTCTTGACGTACTAGCCGATTTGTTTGGCGCCAGTATTGGACTGTTTCTTTTTTGGAACTTTAAAGACAGAATTAAATCTTGATTCTTTTTATATACTCAAGAAATTATATATTTTAGCAACAATATAAACACACGCTTATGGAACCGAAAAAAAACCCGAAATCAGATTTAAATCGTAGGAGTATGATATTTTTCCAATTAGGAATGGTATTAATGCTTTTTATTACATGGAGGGCCATAGAAAATAAAACTTATGACAAGGCTGAAATAAGTCAAGATATGTTAAATCTAGGGGATGAACTGGAAGAAGATATTCCTATCACAGATATGAATATACCACCGCCACCACCACCACCACCACCACCAGCTCCAGAGGTAATTGAAGTAATTGAAGATGAGGCAGATATCGAGGAAACCATCATTGAATCCGCAGAAGTAAATCAAGAAGAAGAGATTATGGAAATTGAGGAAATTGAGGAAGCCCTAGATGAAGAAATTGCTGACGTTCCTTTTGCTGTTATTGAGAATGTTCCTGTTTATCCAGGTTGTGAGAAGAAGAGGTCCAACGCTGAGAAAAAGAAGTGTATGTCTGAAAAAGTACAAAAATTTGTCCAGAAGAAATTTAACACAGAGCTTGCTGGAGATCTGGGCTTAGAGGGCAGACAACGAATCGCAGTACAATTTAAAATCGATAAAAATGGAGACGTCGTTAATGTAAGAGCTAGAGCTCCTCATCCAAAATTAGAACAAGAAGCGGTTAAAGTTGTAAAGGCATTACCAAAAATGGTGCCCGGAAGACAACGAGGAACTGCCGTTGGAGTTCTCTATTCTCTACCGATCCTGTTTCAGGTAGAAAACTAAAAAACTCGAAAATTATAGTAGATCTCGATTCGACAGAATCCAATATTTAGATACATCCAAATATTCAAAAAAAAAGCTCATGATTATTCATGAGCTTTTTTTAAAATAAAAAATTTATTAATTTTTATTTTCTTTTTCTTTTTGAATTTGCTTTAATCTTTCCATAGCTCTTTCCTCTGGACTTCTGGTGTCTACCGGTCCTATTTCAAAAGCCAATTCGTTATAAACCGAGGTGACAAACATTTCAGTTGTTACAGGGCCTTCTCCAAAACCTTGTGCATCTAGATTTTTTGTGATATTTTTCATTGCTAAAACATTCTCAAGAGTTTTCCCGTTTTCAATCAAAGTAGTAACTTGTTTGATGATTCTAGTCATTACGGTATTATAATTTACCAAATCCGATTTTTTAGCAACAATCCCATTTCCAGGAACTATAATTGTGTTATCGTTAGCTTTTGTAATAATGTTTGATAGAGAACTTAAAATTAGGCTAAAAGAATAACCATTTTCAAAATCTAATCTTGGATACTTTTTGTTTGTATAAATAGGTCCCGTAAAAAGAACGTTGTTTTTTGGCAGGAACACCATTGAGTTTCCATCATTATTAATGGAAATAATTTCTATTTTTTTATCGCCTATATTTAAGTCAATTTCACCTACAAAGGCTAAGTCAGGTTTAAAAGTTCCGGTATATCCTGCACTATTATTTTTTTTGTTAGGATTGGATCTTTTTAATAATTTTTGCGAAACAAATAAAGTACCGTCTTTCTTTAAACCCAAAGCGGTCTTTCTCGCTTTTAGTTCGTTAGAGGTAGAAATTACGTATTTAATAGAAGCTTTTTTATCTAATCTACTTATAATTTTTAAATTACGATCCATTTCTTCTTCAATTTGAGTGTCAATCAAATAAAATTTTTCCTCGTATAGGTAGATACCCATATTAGATTCAGTTCCTTGAAGAAAATAGATGTCAGGCGCTACGTTTACTAGTCTAGTGTTTCCTTGATAATTAGATGTTTCAGTTTCTAATAAATTATTACCAGATTCCATCATCTTTTTTTGTTTCGCATAATACTCTTCTTTAGAGATATTATTATCTTGTCCGATAGCTATAAACCCTAGGGTTATGAGTAGGGAAGTTGTTAAAATTTTAATACGCATTTTTTGTTGTTTTTATAAAAACAAAACTACTAAAATTCAAGTTATTATTATTTAAGAAAACCTTAAAATTATTGCGGAGCTTTGATAGGTGCTTTATATTTGCAAAATCAAAAATTTTAGGACTTGTCAAGTATAAACATACATTTAAAAAAGAGGTCTTTCTTTAATAATTTTCTAGAGATTACTAAAGTTAGGTTGTCGGCAAGCGTTTTGTTCTCTTCTATTGCTGGTTACCTACTTGGAACTGAAATAGTAAATATTATCGATGTTTTACTTTTGTGTGTCGGGGGGTATTCTATGGTTGGTGCCTCTAACGTCTACAATCAAATTATTGAAAAAGACTTAGATGCCCTAATGAGTCGTACAAAAAACAGACCGATTCCGTCAGGACGAATGAGTATTAACACAGCATTAGCAATTGCTGTTAGCCTAACATTAATTGGCATCGTATCGTTGTATATAATAAATCCAATTACCGCCATGTTTGGCTCAGTTTGTATTTTTATGTATGTCAGTTTATACACTCCCCTTAAAACGAAAACCCCTTTATCTGTTTTTGTAGGGGCATTCCCTGGAGCAATTCCTTTTATGTTAGGATGGGTAGCTGCAACTGGCCACTTTGGTATTGAACCGGGTACGCTGTTTATGATTCAGTTTTTTTGGCAATTTCCACATTTTTGGGCGATCGCTTGGTTTTTATTTGAAGACTACGAAAAGGCAGGCTTTTTCATGCTTCCAACGGGTAAACGAGATAAGAGTACAGCATTACAAGCTGTTTTATATACTCTTTGGACCGTATTAGCTTCCTTAATACCTGTTTTTGGTGTTACGGGCTCACTATATTTAACTCCTTTATCTGGAGTATTGATAGGTTTAATTGGTTTGGTTTTTTTGTACTTTTCAATTTGCTTATTTAGATTTAAAACCAATAAAGCTGCTAAACAGTTTATGTTAGTAAGTGTCAGTTATATTACCTTATTACAAATAATATATGTTGCGGATAAATTTATTAGATAGGAAAGTACTTTAAAAGATTTAAAAATGGAAAATAAAAGCGATAATTATAAATTTAAATTAGACAAAGCAAAAAAAATGATGCTTTGGTTTGGAATGATTAGTTTATCGATGAGTTTTCTTGGTATAACGAGTGGTTATATTGTAAGTAAAGAACGCCCAGATTGGTTAAATGATTTTCAAATTCCTCCAGCTTTCTATATTAGTTTGGTAATTATCATCATTAGTAGCGTTACGTTTCACATAGCAAAAAAAAGTGTGATTGCACAAGAAAGGAAAAAAGGATTTATTTTTTTAGTAAGTACGTTAATATTAGGTCTAGCATTTGTCATATATCAATTTAAGGGCTTTTCAGAAATCATTTCTTATGGTTATTTCTTTACTGGAAGCGAAAGCACCATTACCACTTCATTTATCTATTTAGTAGTGCTATTACATTTGGCACATATTGTGGCCGCTCTAATTTCAGTATTGGTCGTAATTTATAATCATTATAAACAACGGTATACGCCGGGAAATACTGTAGGGATTGAGATAGCCGTTACTTTTTGGCATTTTGTAGATGTTTTATGGCTGTACCTCTTTTTATTTTTCTATTTTATTAGATAAAAAATATATGTATTTTTGAACCCTATTAAAATCAATTAATTTATATGGACGCGACAGTTGAAAAACCAAGCACTGAAAACAAAACTTGGAACGGAGGAAATAAACCACTAAATGCCAGTTATGGTAAAATAATGATGTGGTTTTTTATTGTCTCTGATGCTTTAACATTTTCAGGATTTCTTGCCGCTTATGGCTTTTCAAGATTTAAATTTATAGACTCTTGGCCTATAGCCGACGAAGTATTTACTCACATACCATTTATACATGGAAATTTCCCAATGTATTATGTGGCATTCATGACATTTATTTTAATATTTTCTTCTGTTACAATGGTTCTGGCTGTGGATGCTGGACACCACCTGAAAAAAAATAAAGTAATCATTTATCTTTTTCTCACTATCATCGGAGGTTTAATTTTTGTTGGTTCTCAAGCATGGGAATGGAACACTTTTATAAAAGGAAGTTATGGAGCTGTTGAAACTAAAGGAGGAAAAGTTCTTCAGTTTGTAAAAGAAGATGGGAAACGAGTAGCATTGGGGGATTTTGCAGTCTCAATACACTCAGAAAGAACCAAACAGAGCAGTAACGAGGCTATTTGGTTTTTGTCAGAAAAAGAGTTGCCAAGTGTAACCTTGTCGGAAGTTACAAAAGGATTTTTAGCAGATGAATCCTTATTAATAAGAACTCAATATTTGGATGAAAATGGTCACAGAATAGTTCTTTCAAGAGATGAGTCTGTTGCTAAACTTACCAATGATGGCAGAGGAATAGTAGAAGGCGCAAATCTTAAACATAATGAATACGGAACACCATTATTTGCAGATTTTTTCTTTTTCATTACTGGATTTCACGGATTTCACGTTTTTTCAGGTGTGATTTTTAATATTATCATTTTCTTTAATGTAGTTATCGGAACTTATGAAAGAAGAAAAAACTACGAAATGGTTGAAAAAGTAGGATTATACTGGCACTTTGTTGATTTAGTATGGGTTTTTGTATTTACAGTTTTTTACCTCGTTTAATAGAATAAAATTTAAGAAATGGCACAAGATCACAATTTAGCAATATTTAGAGGAAGACTTAAGTTTAAATCTAATCAATCAAAAATTTGGGGCGTATTTACTTTATTATCCATAATAACAATAATTGAAGTAGCTCTTGGTATTATAAAGCCTGAATTTTTAACAACTAATAAGTTATTTACTTTAAAATATCTTAACTGGATTTTTTTAATACTCACGGTTGTTAAAGCCTATTACATTACTTGGGATTTTATGCATATGCGAGATGAAAAAATGGGTTTAAGAAGAGCAGTTGTTTGGACCGCAGTTTTCTTGGTTATTTATTTAGTAGCAATTTTATTAATCGAAGGAGATTATATCTTTGATGTATATAAAGAAAATTATATCAAATTCAATTTTTAAAAAACCCTTAGAATAACAAAAGACTCCATTCATATTTTTGAGTGGTTTTTTTATAATTTTTTATCTAATTAATTGTTCTTATATTTTTTACCAATTACTTTTGTAGCTTGAGACCAACAGAAAAAATAAAAAAATTTACGATACTAGGAATCCTATTTTTATTGCCTATTACCGCTTATTTGTTCTTTTCTTCTGGAGTTAATCATTTTGCAAAATTACCGATATTAACCCAGGGTGTATTAGAAATAGATCAATTTGAATCGGAAAATAAAGAAAAAAAAGAATTAGTAGGGCATCTTACCATATTATGTTTTTTTGGAAATAATCTTGAACTGACCCAGTCGAATGTTTTTAATTTAGCTCATAAAATTTATAAGAAAAATTATCAATTTAAAGATTTACAATTTATTATTTTAACTCCAAGTGGCACCGAATCTCAGATTAAAAGCTTAAAACAAAAACTTTCTGAAATTGAAAATCCTGAAAATTGGAATTTTGTTTTTGGAAACACTACAGAAATTCAAAAAGTATTCAAGTCTTTAGGTTCTAATTTCACACTTAATTCCAATTTTGCTTCCAATCAAGTTTTTTTAATTGATAAGGATAGAAATCTTAGAGGAAGGGATAATGATGAAGATGTAGGGCTATTATACGGCTTTGATTCGAGTAATTATTCTGAAATTAATAATAAAATGGATGATGATGTACGTGTTTTACTAGCAGAATATCGTTTAGCATTAAAAAAATACAATTCTGATAGAGAAATTTAAGGCTATGAAAAACTATTCTTACATTGGAATTTCATTTATACTACTAGTGTTTGGTATCTGGTCAGTTCCTAAAATTGTTGATAAATTCTCTAATAACGAGTTGTCCTATTTATTAGATATAAATGAGGAGCCAAGAAAAGTACCAAATTTCAGTTTTATTAATCAGCACCATAAACAAGTGACCAACGAAACCCTTAAAGGGAAGGTATATGTTGTCGAGTTTTTTTTTACTACTTGTCCTTCTATTTGTCCAATTATGAATAGAAATATGGTAAAAATTCAAGATGAATTTTATGGAAACCCTAATTTTGGGATTGCTTCATTTAGTATTGATCCAGAGAAAGACACCCCTAATGTTTTAAAAGACTATGCGTTGAGTTATAAAATTACTAATCCAAATTGGCATTTATTGACTGGTGATAAAGAAAAAGTATATGAGCTTGCTAATTCGGGATTTAATTTATTCGTTGGTGAAGGTTCAGAATTCGATGGAGGTTTTGAACATTCAGGTTTCTTTGCTTTGATAGATCAAGAAGGTTTTATTAGATGTAGAATAGATGAAAATGGAAATCCAATTATTTATTATAATGGATTAGAAGATAAGGGCATACAAATGATTAAAGAAGATATTAAAATATTATTGTAATATGAAGAACACAACTTTAAACGAAAAAAAATACAATCGTCTAGTTTGGATATTATCCATTGTTATTCCAATTGCAGTTGCTGCATTATTTGGAATTAGAATTCCAGGAGTGGAGCGTTTAGGGTTTCTTCCTCCCATTTATGCAGGAATTAATGCTTTAACTGCTTTGGCGCTAGTAATTGCTGTGATTCAAATAAAAAAGGGAAATCGAAAAAATCACGAAAACTTGATGAAGTTTGCAATACTTCTTTCAACATTATTTTTAGTATTGTATGTCGTCTATCATATGACGTCTGATTCCACTAAATTTGGTGGAGAAGGGATGATAAAATATGTATATTATTTTGTTTTAATCACTCATATTCTTTTATCTATACTGGTAATCCCTTTTGTTTTATTTACCTATCTCCGAGGAATTTCTGGTCAGTTTGAGCAACATAAAAGATTAGCTCGTTACACTTTTCCTCTTTGGTTATATGTAGCTGTGACTGGAGTTGTAGTCTATTTTATGATCTCACCTTATTATTAAAAATGCCCAATGCAAAAAAAATTAATAGTCATAGTATCATTATTTTTTTTATTCAATAGTATCACTATTGAAGCACAATGTGCAATGTGTAGAGCCGTATTAGAAAGTGGCGAAAATCAACAAACAGCTAGAGGTGTTAACAATGGTATTATGTATTTGATGGTATTTCCCTATTTACTCATTGGCGCAATTGGAGTTGCTATTTATAGGTCTAGGAAAAAAACTAAATAATTTGTAACATTTCGAGTTTTACTTTGTCTTATTGAACGTTACCAAAGAGACAAACTACCGAGTTATTTCTTAACAACAATTTCACATTTAACAAATTATAATTTCTGTACTTTGTCGTATTAATATTTAACCATGATTAAAATTAAAGATCTGCACAAGTCCTATCAAATGGGGAAGAATTCTCTTCACGTTTTAAAAGGAATTAATTTTGAAGTCTCTGAGGGTGAAATGGTTGCCATAATGGGCTCTTCGGGTTCGGGAAAATCAACATTACTTAATATTTTAGGAATTTTAGACGAACCGGATGATGGTACCTATACTTTAAATCATACCCTTATTGAAAATCTCAACGAAAAAGTTGCAGCAAAATATAGAAATAAGTTTTTAGGTTTTGTTTTTCAGTCTTTTAATCTAATCAACTATAAATCTGCATTGGAAAATGTCGCAATGCCACTATATTATCAGAGAGTTAGTAGAAGTACTCGGATTGAAAAAGCGCTTCATTATCTAAAAAAAGTAGGTTTAGCAGATTGGGCAAGTCATTTACCCAATGAACTTTCTGGAGGACAAAAACAGCGTGTTGCTATAGCAAGAGCCTTGGCAAGTGATCCAAAAGTGTTGCTGGCAGATGAGCCTACTGGAGCACTAGATTCAACAACCTCCTACGAGGTAATGAATTTAATTCAGCAAATAAATGATGAAGGAAAAACAATTTTAATCGTAACACATGAAGAAGATATAGCTCACATGTGTAAACGAATTGTAAATCTTAAAGATGGTGTTATTATAAGCGACTCAAAGGTAAAACAAGTAAGGGCTAAAAGTAAAGAACATGTTTAGTTTAGAAAGTTGGCAAGAAATTTTTGAGACGATGTTAAAAAACAAACTTCAAACGTTTTTAACAATGGTTTCTGTTTTTTTTGGAATCTTTATTCTTGTGATTTTAGTTGGTTTTAGTAGTGGAATTGAAAAAGGAGTAAAATCTCAATTCGAAGAAGATGCAACCAACCGTTTAGCAATCAGAACTAGAAGAACTACTAAAGAATTTAAGGGCTTAAATCCAGGCAGATTAATTCAGTTAAGAAATAGCGATTTTGAGGAATTCAACGAAAAATATTCTGATAATTTAGAATATAAAACATCGATATATAGCGTATGGAGAGGACAACTCCTTTATAATGGAGAAGTTGGAAATTACAGAGTAGAGGGGGCATACCCAGATCAACAATTTATTGAAAATCAACGGATGGTTTCGGGGCGATTTCTAAATAATAATGATATCAACCAATTAGAAAAAGTTGCTATTATTGGAAATCAAATTAAACAGGACCTTTTTAAAAAGATAAATCCTATAGGAGAATATGTTCAAATTTCGGGAATTAATTTTAAAGTTGTTGGAGTTTACGCTGATCCTGGTGGAAAACGAGAAGAAAGTAGAGTTTTTATTCCGTTAACTACTGCTCAACAAATTTTTAATGCGGGAGACAAAGTGAGATCCCTAGCCTATACGGTTAAGATGTCTGATAATTTTGATGAAGCTGTAGCGCTGTCAATGGCTTTAACAGAGAGTTTTGAAAATGATATTAGAACTAAACATATTATTTCTCCAGACGATCGAAGCGCCGTAAGAGTTGATAACACATTAGAAGAAGCGAAAAGGATATACACTCTTATTGCAACAATTAGTTATGTTTTTTGGTTTGTAGGAATCGGTACCATTATTGCTGGAGTTGTTGGTGTAAGTAATATTATGCTTATTGTTGTGAAAGAGCGGACTAAAGAAATTGGAATTCGAAAAGCGCTTGGGGCATTACCAAGCTCTATTATTGGAATGATTCTACAAGAAGCAATTTTTATCACTGCTTTTGCAGGTTTTTTAGGCTTGTTTGCAGGAGTTGGATTGTTAGAATTAATTAGTCCAATGGTAGACAATGATTTTATAAAGTCACCTCAAGTAGACTTTAAAACTGCAATCATTACAGTCATTATATTGATTATAGCAGGTGTTTTTGCTGGCTTTATACCAGCAAGAAGAGCAGCGCATATAAGGCCCATTGAGGCATTAAGAGTTGAATAGTTAAAAGTTATGTTGAACAAAGATCGTTGGAATGAAATATTAGAGACCTTAAATGCCAATCGTTTTAGGACCCTCATGACGGCCTTTGGTGTTTTTTGGGGGATTATGATATTGGTATTACTACTGGCTTTAACAAATGGCTTAAAAAACGGGGTTACTAAAGATTTTGGTGATTTTGCTACCAATTCAATTTTCATGTGGTCGCAAAGTACATCTAAGCCCTACAAAGGCTTACCTAAGGGAAGGCGCTATAATTTTAAAATTGATGATGTTGCTCTTTTAAAAGAAAAAATCCCATCATTAAAATATGTTTCTCCAAGAAACCAACTAGGAGGGTATAGAGGTGCAAATAATGTTACGAGAAAAGATAAAACAGGAGCTTTTAGTATTACAGGTGATTATCCTGAATTCATTTATCAACAACCGATGGATATGATCCAAGGACGTTTTATCAGTTATTCAGATATTAATGAAAAAAGAAAAGTAGCCGTTATTGGAGCAGATGTAGTAAAATCACTCTATGATCTTGATGAAGATATTTTAGAATCTTATGTAAAAATAAATGGAGTTAATTTCTTAGTTATTGGAGTTTTTAAAAACAGTAATAGCAACGGAGATGATGAAGAAGATGCCAATACGATATTTGTTCCATTTACCACTTTTTCACAAGTATTTAATTATGGTGACCTAGTCAGTTGGATGGCTATTACTGCAGAGGACCAAATGAGTATTACGAATCTTAAACCTAAAATATTTTCTCTCATAAAAAAACAACATACGATTCATCCAAATGACAACCGTGCAATTGGAGATTATGATTTAGCGCAACAGTTTAATAAAATATCGGGGCTATTTAGTATTTTGACTTTTGTTGGGTTTTTTGTTGGAACTCTGGTGCTGCTCTCTGGCGCAATAGGAATTAGTAATATTATGTTGATCGTTGTTAAAGAACGAACGAAAGAGATAGGAATACGGAGAGCACTTGGAGCGACTCCTTTTAATATAAGAACACAAATACTTCAAGAGTCGTTACTTTTAACCATCATGTCAGGAATGGCTGGTATTGCATTTGCTTCAGGAGTAATATGGTTGACAAATTCAATACTAGATAGTATTGGGCCTGTTGAGAACTTTGCCAACCCTGCTGTCGATATAAAAATAATTTTAATCGCTTTGTTGATATTAGTTCTCTTTGGTGTTTTAGCAGGATTAATCCCAGCTACGAGAGCCACTAGGATGAAACCTGTAGACGCATTAAGAACAGAATAAAATTTAAAAAGAATAGAAATATAAAGTATTATCCATCATGAAAAGAATAGGAACTATTATCACTTTAACCGTTATTTTAATTGCATTTATATTTGGAATACGGTACATCTACTTAAAAGATCAAAAAGATCCAGTAGTTTATGAAACTCAAAAATCTTTTAGATATACGATTTTAAAAAAGACAGTAGCTACTGGGAGTATAGTGCCAAAGGAAGAGGTTCTTATTAAGCCAAATATCTCTGGTATTATCGATCAAATATTTGTGGAAGCAGGCGACTATGTAAAATCAGGTGATTTATTAGCCATGGTAAAGGTAGTTCCAAACGTTTCTTCTCTAAATAGTGCTAAAAACAACATCAATTCGGTGAGCACACAAGTTGAAACAGCAAAATTAGCTTTTCAAAATCAAGAAAGTATTTACAATAGGCAAAAAGGATTATTTGAAAAAGGAGTGATATCTGCAAATGAATTTGATAATGCCCAGTTATCGTATAATCAATCTTTACAACGTTATAAACAAGAACAGATTAGTTTAAATAATGCACGCCAAAATTATGACATTATTAAAACAGGAACTACAAGTGGAATGGGGGCAGCTGCAAATACTGAAATAAGAGCTACTGTTTCTGGGATGGTTTTAGATGTTCCAGTAAAAACAGGGAATCAAGTGATAGAGTCCAACAATTTCAACGATGGAACTACAATCGCAACAATTGCAGATGTTACGAATATGATTTTTGAGGGAAAAGTTGATGAAAGTGAAGTAGGAAAGATTAAAGAAGATTTAGCTTTAGAAATTACAGTTGGAGCCATTGATAATAAAAAATTTGATGCAACTTTAGATTACATTGCACCCAAGGGCATCGATGAAAATGGAGCTATTCAATTCGAAATCAAGGGTACATTAAATAAAAAAGACGCTGTGTTTATTAGAGCAGGTCTTAGTGCAAATGCTTCGATCATTCTAGCAAGAGCAGATAGTGTGCTAGCTTTAAAAGAGGCATTGATTCAGTATGATATAAAAACTAAAATTCCTTTTGTTGAAGTAGAAATAGGTGATCAAAAGTTTGAAAGAAAAGAGATAGAGTTAGGAATTAGTGATGGTATTAATGTGGAAGTAAAAGCCGGAATATCACCAAACGACAAAGTTAAAGTTTGGAACCAATTAAAACCGAGAACTAACTTTTAAAGGTAGAGATAAATTTTATTTAAAATAAAACTGTAACATTTTTAACATAATAAAGACCAATTCAATTATGATTATCAATATGAAGACTTTAGTAATGTTGTGTTTATTTCTTGGTATGGAAGTATCATTAACAGCACAAAATAAAAAATGGACACTTCAAGAATGTGTTGCTTATGCTATCGAAAATAATATTTCTGTAAAACAATCAGAATTAGATATTGAAAACTCTGATATAGCAAAAAGTGGAGCCATTGGTAACTTTCTGCCATCGATTAATGGCTCGGCTTCCAACAGCTGGAATACCGGATTAACACAAGACGTTACAACGGGTATTTTAAGAAACATTACTTCTAGAAGTTCATCTTACAGTGTTTCTGCTGGAGTTACTGTTTTTGGTGGCTTAAGAAATCACCGAGAATTACAAAAAGCAAAAATGCAACAACTTTCTTCACAATATAACTCTAGTAAGATCAAAGATGATATTGCGTTGTTTGTTGCGAACAGTTATTTACAAGTATTATTAGCCAAGGCAAATTTGAAGGTTGCATTAGAACAAAATAAGGTCACTAAAGAACAAATTTCGAGAACTCAAGAATTAGTAGACTCAGGAGTGTTACCTGAGGGAGACTTATTAGAAATTAATGCAGTTAGCGCTCAAGAGCAACAAGCGATTGTAAATTCTGAAAGTAATGTTAGAATATCTTTAGTTAGTTTAGCGCAACTATTACTAATTAAAGATTATGAAAATTTCGATATTGCAGATCAAGAGTTTTCCGTAATATTATCTGAAGTAGCAGAAAAAAATATTGAAGAAGTAATTAATTCTGCCAAAGAAAATAGATATGAAGTAAAAATTGCAGAACAAAATATGAATATTGCCAATAAAGATTTAGAAATTTCTAGGAGTATTTATTGGCCTACTGTTAATGCGTATTTTAATTACAATACTCGTGAAAACGATATTCCTCAAATTTCTTCGGTATTAGACCCTGATAATCCAACATTAACGACTCAAATAGGTTATGTAGGATCTACAGGAGAAGCTGTTTTATCGGAAGTCCCCAATACCAGTTTAATAGAAACACCAGCAAAAGAATTTACAGATCAGTTATCTGATAATGATGGTGTTTCTTATGGATTAAACTTAAGTCTTCCAATTTTTAATGGATTTTCCACTAGAAACAATGTAAAACGAAATATCGTTAATGTAAAAAGAAATGAATATCAATTAGAGCAAGCCAAACTCGATTTAGAATCATCAGTATATCAAGCATATGTCGATGCTGATGGGGCTAAGAAATCATACGATGCTGCATTAGCATCATTTAAATCTCAAGAGTTGGCCTATGAATATGCAAAAACTAGATTTGATGTAGGTTTAACAAACTCATTTGAGTTTAGTCAATCTAAACTTCGATATAGTACTGCTAATATTGAAGCTAATAGAACTAAATTTGATTATATTTTTAAATTAAAAGTATTGGAATTATATTTCGGAATACCAGCTACTGAGCTTAAATTTTAATTATGAAAAAAAAGACTTTTATTTGGATAATTGTTATTGTTGTAATTTTATTGATTGCACTAATTGCGGGTAAAAAAGCAGGTTGGTATGGAAAAAGTGGAAATTTTAAAGAAGTTGAAGTAACAAGCATACGTTTAATTGATATCGTGGAAACAGTAGCAGCAACGGGTAAAATTCAGCCTGAAGTTGAGATTAAATTATCTTCTGAAGTTTCAGGCGAGATTATTGAACTCCCAATTATTGAAGGACAACAAGTTAAAAAAGGAGACTTATTAGTTAGTATTAATCCTGACTTGGTACAAGCGATGCTTGACCAATCACAAGCAGGATTGCAAAATGTAAAAGCACAATTAACGCAAGCTGAGGCAAATTTAGCAAATGTTGAAATTAATTTTGATCGAAATAAATCTCTTTTTGAAAAGGGAGTAATTTCAAGATCTGATTGGGAGCGCTCACAAACCGATTACGAAGTCGCTCAAGCAAACGTAAGATCTGCCTATTATAATGTTGAAAGTGCAAAGTCCTCTGTAAAACAGTCTAGAGATAATTTATCCAGAACATCGATTTTTGCTCCAAGAGATGGAACAATTTCTAAACTTTCAGTTGAATTAGGAGAACGTGTTGTTGGGACAGCTCAAATGGCAGGTACTGAAATTGTTAGAGTTGCTAACCTGAACAATATGGAGGTTGAAGTTGATGTTAACGAAACAGATATTGTAAAAGTAAATGTTGGAGATTCAACAATTGTAGAAGTTGATGCTTATCTAAAGAGGGAATTTAAAGGGGTTGTGACAGAAATTGCAAATACGGCCGAAAACACCTTATCTGTTGATCAAGTAACAAACTTTAAAGTAAAGGTTAGAATTCTTCCTGACTCCTACAAGGATCTAACAAATACTAGGCCTGAAAATTATTCGCCATTTAGGCCAGGAATGACTGCGACGGTAGATATTATTACCAATTTAAAAGAAAAAATAATTGGTGTACCCATCAGTTCGATAGTTATAAAAACAGACACCTCAAGTAGCACTAGGAAACTAGTTGTAAAGGAAACAAAGTCGACAACAGCAGAAAAATTTGAATGTGTATTTATAAAGGAAGGCGATGTTGCTAAATTAAGGGTGATCACTACTGGAATTCAAGACGATTCAAATATTGAAATTATTTCAGGATTAAAAGAGGAAGATTTAGTTATCACAGGCCCCTACAATACCGTAACCAAAATATTAAAACCCGGTAGTAAAGTAGAAACTAAACTAGAGGAGCAAAAAGAATAACATTAATTAATGGCTGCAATTTTATGTATTGAAACAACTACAACTAACTGCTCTGTTGCCTTATCAGTAGATGGAGTTGTGGTTTCTTTAAAAGAGGACAACAACAAGCAGTATTCTCATGCTGAAAAACTACATTTGTTTATTGAAGATGTGTTGGCTGAAAGTAAAGTGTCAAAAAACAAATTAGACGCTATAGCAGTGAGTAAGGGTCCGGGTTCTTACACTGGACTTCGTATTGGTGTTTCAGCCGCTAAAGGCTTGTGTTTTGCTTTAGAAATCCCTCTTATTTCAATTCCTACACTAGAAGCACTAGCTTGTCAGGTAAAAAATACAGATGGGATTATAGTACCCATGTTAGACGCCAGACGTTTAGAAGTATATTCTGCGGTTTTTTCAAAAGATAAATTTCAAATAAGAGATACCAGAGCAGAGGTGCTAAACGACCATTCATTTGCTAATTATTTAAATGAAAATAACATTTACTTTATTGGTAACGGCGTAGAAAAATTTAAACCAATTTGTAAGCATAACAATGCGATTTTTATGGATCAAAATTTACCATCGTCGAATGAAATGGGAATATTGGCCGAAAACAAATATCAAAATAACGAATTTGAAGATGTCGCTTATTTTGAACCCTATTATTTAAAAGATTTTATTGCAGGATAAATCAATCTACTAAATTATAGTGTTAAATAAAAAAACCAACTATTTTTGTAGTTGGTTTTTTTAATTATTGAAGTGATAGTAAACTAAAGACTAAAATCTTCAATTTTGTCTAAGTAAAGGGTTAATTTTTTTAAATCCTTTTCGTTATTCAGATCTAAGTTATGCTCTTTAGCGTAATTCTTTACTATTTTTTCATTACCGCCAAACGCTTTTAGTTTTTTGTTTTTAGACCTTGGTAGTTCTAATGTTTTTCCATTTTTTGAATACATGGTATAGATGAAACGGTCTTCAAATCTTGCTAAGGTTGATCTCTCATAATTATTTTGAGCTTTTTTTGGTGGAAAATACTTCTTGGTTACTTTTTTTAATAAACTTAGATTATTACCATCATATATAACAAGAAAGTACCCTTGACTCGGAATAAACACAAATGTATCGTTCATGATTTTTGCATAAATCTCCTTTGATTTTACAAGAGCTTTTGCCGACTCATCATCATCATTTAAGGATTCTTTGTATTCTATTTCATCAGCTATCGCATTGTATCTTAAAGCTCCGTTGCTTAAAATTATTTCATTTTCTAAATAAACATCCCCTAATAAAAAATCATTTACATGATAGGGTGTTCCCTCATAGTTTTCTGGAGTAGCTGGATCATAAAGACTCCGGGTATCGTACCTATCTGCACTGTATACAAATAATTCTGTTGCAAATTGAGTCTTTCTGTTTTGAGCAAAACCAATTGAACAAGCAAAATAGATTATTATTAAAGAGTTGTTTATTATCTTTTTCATTGTTTTAGATTTATTGGTATAATTATTTTTTATAAAAGTAATGATGAATTATTTATGAACACAAACTATGCCAATTTATATTTATAAATAAAAGGGGTTTATGGATTTAAAAATGCAGCATCTTATTCACTAGCATTCTATAAAAAATGGGGGATATCCCTTCGCATTATCTAAGGCAATTAGAAGATAAGATTATAAATTTTATAGCGTATTACAATACTTGATAACTTCTATAAGACCTGCTTCTTTGTTGAGGTTGATTTTATTTTCTTTTACAAATACTTTGACCTCTTTTGATTTGTCGCCAAAAGCTTTTAATCGTTTACTTTTAGAACCCGGAAGTTCAATTAAAAGCCCATCACTGTGGTGTAAATATAAAACTTGCTTTTCTTTATAATTTGCAGCAATGTTACTCGCTAATGAGGTATAGGCTTTTTGTTCTGGAATGTATTCTTTTTTTATTTTTTTATAAAGCGATGTTTTCGAACTGTTGTAAACAACTAAAAAATAACCTTGATTGGGATTATTTTCATTAGGTGCTAAAAACACGTAATTTTCATTTCCTAATTTAATAGACAGATCACTAGAATTCTTTAAAACTTTTGCTTGATCATCTTTCAGGACAGATGATTTTTTAACTTCAAATAAATCCTTCGACGCATTGTATCTTAGTCCAATATTTTTTGCAATTGGTGCTCCGTTTTTTAAAATGGTCCCATTCTTAAAATTTTTGTCTTTGTAGGGGGTCCCTGTAAAATCAGCCTCTAAATAAACCTCTACATTTCTTTGAGAAATGTATGGATCGATACTCGTTTCACTATACACTGACTGTGCTTTAATTGTTATTGAATAAAGTGATAAAATAATAGAAGTCGCTACGAGTAATTTCTTTTTCATATTGTTGTTGTTCGAGAGTGCGAATATATTTCATTAACGATTATAAGCAAAACAATAAATAGTTAAAAATTACTAAAATTACTTAGAGGTTCGATAAATTGAATGAATTAAAATTTATTTGTTATTTAAAATTTGTTGTTTAAAAGCTCTAATGCTTCTGATACCGATGAAACAGGAAGTTTGCATCTATTGTTTACACACACATAAATTAAAGTTTCATTTTCAACATATCTGTAATTTATTAAAGGTTTTTCACTCTCTGTTGTACTACCAGCTATCAGAGCATTGGGAAGGTAAGTAGCATTTAATTCTTCGATTTTATTTTTTGCATCTCTACCCACAACAACTATTTCAAAATAGTTGTTTTTATAATTTTCTATTAAATCAAGCCAGTTGGAATAAGCACTTGCATATGTTTCGATTTCTGGCTGAACATTATGAAGCATATTTGATGAAGTATTTAAATACATTTTATTATCTAAATGATGCGAAAGAATAAAGAGATTTTTTGCCATAATTGAATTAGAGGCTGGTATTACATTATCTCTGTATTCGAAATTCCTAGCAACTAACTTTTCATCCTTTATAGATGTAAAATAAAACATACTATTTTCCTGATTGTAAAAATTTTTATAAGTGTAATTAGTTAACTTCTCCGAAAAACGAATCCATTTATCATCAAGAGTTACTTCGTACAACGATATAAATGCATCTATTAGGGTTGCATAATCTTCTAGGTAACCATTAATACTACTTTGACCATCTTTATAACTATGGTTTAGAGCACCATTAGGTTGTAATTGGTTTTCAATAATAAATTGAGCATTCTTTTCAGCTGCAGCTAAATAATCTTGTACTTGAAAGGTTTTGAAGGCTTCTACATAGCCTTTTATCATCAGAGCATTCCATGAGGTTAATGTTTTGTCGTCAAGTCTAGGTTTTGATCTGTTGTTTCTGAAAGCTCTTAACTTATTTTTCCAACTCTTTTTTTTCTGTTCGAGGACACTTTGTGAAATTGAAAATTCATCTTTTATGGAGTTGTCATTTTTTCGTCTTATTAGCACATAATTTCCTTTTTCCCATATGCCATAACTGTTAATATTATAATACTCAGAAAACAAAGAGAAATCTTCTTCTAAAATTAATTGCAAATCAGCTTTATTAAAAACATAGTAGGCTCCTTCTTCTAACTCACCCTCTTCCGTAAGACTATCGGCGTCTAAAGAAGAGTAAAATGCACCTTCTGCGTTCGTCATTTCTCTTTTTATAAACTCGAGTGTTTCTTTAACCACCTCCTTATACAGTGGTTTTTTGGTTATTTGATATGCTTGACTATACAGGCTTACTAATTGGGCATTGTCATATAGCATTTTTTCGAAATGTGGAACATGCCATTTTAAATCAGTACTATATCTTGCAAAACCACCTCCTATGTGGTCGTATACTCCGCCGTACGCAATACGATCTAATGTGAGATAAACATAATTTAACACTTCTTCGTTATGGTGTTGGGCACCATATCTTAATAAATAAGCTAAATTATTTGGCATCATAAATTTTGGAGATCTGTTAGGTCCTCCATACACATAATCAAAAGAATCACTCCACTCTTTTACAACATTATCTGAAGGAAATTTAGTAAAATTTAATTCATCAGTATTTACGGAAATTAAATCCATACTTTTTATACCTTCCTCAAGTTGAGTTGCATAATCGATTAGTTTTTGAGGATTTTCTTGATAAAGTTTTTCTATTTTTTCTAAAGAATTTATCCAAGTATCTTTCTTAAAATAAGTGCCTCCCCAAACAGGCCTTCCGTCAGGAAGGGTAATGACGTTAAGGGGCCATCCAGCACTTCCAGTCATTAACTGAACAGCATTAATATAAATTTGGTCCACATCAGGTCGTTCTTCTCTGTCAACTTTTACTGCTATAAAATTTTTATTCATGGTAGCTGCGACCGTAGAATCTTCAAAACTTTCTTTTTCCATAACGTGACACCAGTGACATGCAGAGTACCCAATACTGATAATCATAAGTTTTTCTTCCTCTTTTGCTTTTTCTAAAGTTTCTGAATTCCATCCTTTCCAATTAACTGGATTGTGTGCATGTTGAAGTAGATAAGGGCTTGTTTCATTTATTAACTCGTTGGTGTACTGATGTTTTTTTTCCAAAATATCTTTTTTTGAAGAGTTACAAGAGAAAATAGTTATTGATAAAATTAAAACTAATGATATACTACGCATACTTTGTTATATTGTAAATAGATCTGTTTTCATAAAATAATAGCTTACTCATTGAGCGCTTCTACAAATTCAACCTTTCCATGAAGCATTTCTCGTAACATGTTTTCAATTCCATTTTTAAGCGTTATTGTAGAGGAAGGACATCCACTACAAGCTCCTTGTAATATAACTTTTACAGTTTTAGTATCTGTATTGTAGGAATCAAAAGCAATATTTCCTCCGTCACCTTCAACCGCTGGTCGTATATACTCATTTAGTATAGAAATAATTTCTTTCTCAATTTCGGTATAATCTCTATCTTCAGTTAATTGATTTGTTTGTTCTTCTTTTTGAAGTATTTCGTCCTTAAATATTGTTTTACCTTCTTCAATATAATTTCGGATATATTCCCTTAATTCATTGGAAAATTCTTGCCAATTATAGCTGTCTTTTTTTGTAATAGATATATAATTGGTATTCATAAAGACTTCTTTTACAAAAGGAAAATTAAACAGTTCACTTGCTAAAGGAGCAAATACTGTTTCGTTTTTGTTTTTGAATTCATACATCGTATTGGCCAAAGATCTATTAGCTACAAACTTTAAAACTTCAGGATTAGGAGTGCTTTCAGCATAGATGGTAATTGGGGTTTTTTTTGAAAAATCATCCTCTTTCTTTATGATTACCTGTTGTCCAGATTTTAAATAATCCGAAATTGAATTTGCAACTTCAGTTTGAACATCTTCCCATTTAACTTGAGTCAGGTTAAAGGGGAATTTTTCAATCGCAATAAAATTTTGAGAAATATAAACAGTTTTTACAAAAGGAAGATGAAATAGATGTTGTGCAATAGGACTGTCTTCTGCTTCATCTATGTTGTTAAACTCATAACTTTTTGATTGTGTAATAAACGAATTTGTAACAAACTTCACAATATTTTCATTTTTTGTAAGTTGTACAGTTATGTTTGTTTTAGACATTTCTTAAATTTTTTACAAAAATATGAAAAGAAAGTAATGTATTCAATATATTTGAAGACTTAACCTATAATATGTACTTAAAAAAATCCCCCTTAGTTTTATTTTTTTTGTTTTTTCAGATAGCTTTCTCGCAAGATGGTATTCCCGTTTATTCAGATTATTTATCGGATAATTTATATTTACTACATCCATCTATGGCAGGTGCAGCGTCAAATAATCAAATAAGAATGACGGCTAGGAAACAATGGTTTGATCAAAACGAAGCACCCAACATGCAAACCTTAAACTTCAATGCTAGGGTAGGAGAACGATCGGGTATAGGAGCTATATTTTTTAATGATAAAAATGGATATCACTCTCAAACAGGGGGATATCTTACGTATGCGCATCACATTATGTTTTCAAGATCTGAAGTAGACTTAAATCAACTCTCATTTGGTTTAAGTTTTGGAATCATACAATCTAGATTAGATGAAACTCAATTTGATCCGTTAGATTTTGACCCGATAATAGCAGGTATAATTCAAAGTTCCTCATATTTTAATGTTGATGCTGGAGTATCCTATAATTTTTTAAATTTTTCAGGACATTTTACTGTAAAAAATATCATATTCCAAAACAGGAATTTAAACTCTTCAGATTTTGAATCATCTAACCAACGTAAATACATTGTCTCTGCAGCATATGCCCTTGGTAATTACGGATCTTCTTGGACTTATGAGCCTTCTTTAATGTATCAATTCCAAGAAAGAACCAAAGAACAGTTGATAGATATAAATGGTAAATTATACAGGGCTATGGATTTTGGTAAATTATGGGGAGGGTTATCCTATCGCAGAAGTTTTGATGGTGCGGAGTATCTAGATGGAGTAGAAATAAAAAATCAAAAACTTCAATATTTAACCGCTATTCTTGGTATCAATTTAAATAAATTTTTATTTTCATACACCTACACCAATCAAATGGGTAACGTGAAGTTTACCAATGGTGCATTTCATCAAATAACACTTGGCTTTAATTTCTTGGGTGGACGAGAGCCTTATGAGTGTAACTGTCCTGCGATTAATTAAGGCGCAGATTTCAGCTTATTTTTTTTAAAATATTTTTGTTTCAATCTGTATTTCGTCTAGATAGTCTTCTAACAAAAACTTTAAAGTTGTAGTTGTTGAATTTGAGATGAATTGAAGCCTAGGCTTGTTATGGGTGTTTTTTTGTAAGCTATTTTGAAACACAATATATTTTGTTTGTTTAGCAACTGCTTTTCCTGAATCTATAATCTTTATATGACTCGGTAATAATTCAGTCAATTGCGGAATTAAATATGGGTAATGGCTACATCCTAATACCAAACGATCTATGTTATTTTCCAACATTGGCTTTGTAAATTGTTTTAACAAGTTTAAGATTTCAGGACTGTATAAAGATCCTTTTTCTATTAAAGGAACCAACCCTTCTCCAACAATTTCTGTAACCATAATATCTTTAGTAAATTCCTCTGTAGTTAACGAAAATAATTCACTATTTAAAGTCCCTTTTGTTGCAAGAATACCAATACTCTTTGTTTTTGATTGTAACGCTGCGGGCTTAATAGCTGGTTCGATTCCAATAAATGGAACGTTATATCGTTCTCTCAGAATAGTTATCGCGTTTGTTGTAGCGGTGTTACAGGCAATAACAATTGTTTTACACCCCTTTTCTAGGAGCAGTTCAGTATTTTTTATACAAAATGATATTATTTCTTCTCTAGACTTATTGCCGTATGGTGCATTCAAACTGTCGGCTAAATAGATTGTGTTTTCATAGGGTAGCAATTGATGAATTTCCTTCCAAATGGAGGTGCCACCAACCCCAGAATCAAATAAACCAATAGGATTGTTATTCATATTATAAAAATAAAAAACTGCTCACCAAATGGAGAACAGTTTTCATATTAATTTTTAAAACTTGAAATTAAATTCCCAGTTCTTTTTTTACATCAACTAATAAGTCTTTTCCTTCTGCTAAAAGCAAAGTACTACTGTCCATCACATATTGATAGCCTTGAGCTCTTCCAACCTTTTGGATTGCAACTCTTGCCTTTTCGAGAATTGGAGCTATTAAGTCTTCTTGTTTTTTCTGTAAATCTTCCAACGCTCCTTGTCTGTAGGCATTTATGTTGGTTTGCATACCTTGAACTTCCTCAGCACGTTTTGCATTTTCTTCTGCAGTTTTACTCTCTGCTTCCACTTCGTATTGTTTGATTTTAGTTTCAAACTCTCTTACTAATGTTTTTATTTCTGTGTCGTATGTTTTTTGAAGTTTTTCTAATTGACTTTGCGCTTCTTTCATTTCTGGCATTGATTCAGCTAGTGCTTGCGTATCAATATGTGCAACTTTTGTTTGTGCGTTTACAAAACTTGTCCCCCCTATTATTAGCATAATCGCTACGAATAATGATTTCATTTTTTTCATTGTAATTGTATTAAAATTAAGTGTTATTTATTAATATTTATTCTTAGTTTGTTCCGTTTTCATCTTCTCCTTCTCCTTCATCATTATTTGATGGATTTTGATTCAATCTGTTTTCTCTAGCGGCGATTATAGAATCTCTTTTTCGCTGTCTTTCTTCGAGCATTCGTTGTTTTCTAGCTTCATATTCTATCATTCTAGCTTCGCGGATTGAATCGCGAACTCTTTTCCTTTCTTCCATATCCTTTTCACGTGCATTTTTCTTGTCTTCAATAGCTTTCTCTCTTTCAGAAATGGCATTATCTTCTTCCAAAGATAAACCTTCTTCACGTTCTACCTCTCTTTTTTCCTTTTTACTATTAATCTCTTTTCTCTTAGCCGAACGATTAATACTTCTCAAAACGATATCACTTATGTCATGTCTATCCGCTGAAAATAGCATTACAATATCAGCTGACTTATCAAAAATAAAATCATATTTTTTATTTTCCGCAATTTCTTGAACTATATTAAAAACTTGATCTTGAATAGGCTGGACTAATTGTTGTCTTTGTAAAAATAAATCACCGTTTGGACCAAATCGATCTTGTTGGTATTTTAACATTTCGTCTTCTAAAACTTTAATGTCTTCTTCTCTTTCTTCAATTAATTCTGTTGTAAGTAAAACTCTTTCTGAACTTAAATTAATTTTTAAAAGCTCTATTTGATCATTCTTTTTTTCAAGATCTTTTTTCCAACGCTGTACTTTTCCGTTTAGTTGTGTAGAAGCTTCTTTGTATTCGGGGACATTTTCTAAAATATACTCCATATCAATATATCCAATCCGAACTCCTCTTTGTGCATTAGCAACAAAAGAAAAACACAAAAGAGTAAAAGTAATAAAAAATAACTTTTTTGTTTTCATAGTTGTTAGTTGTAAGTTAAGAAAATATCGTGCCATATTTAGAATTGTTGACCAATTATGAAGTGAGTTTCCCATCCGTTAGGTTGAAAACCACCTAGTGTAGGGTCAAATCCATAACCAAAATCGATTCCTAATAAACCAAATGCTGGCATAAATATACGCAATCCTAAGCCAGCAGACCTTTTTAATTGAAAAGGATTGTATTCTCTAAAATTATCATAGGCTGCTCCCCCTTCAATGAAAGTCAAAGCATAGATGGATGCAAGTTGTTTCAAGGTGATTGGGTACCGGATTTCCAAGGAAAATTTATTGTAAATAGCATTTCCATCTAATGTTGATAATGATTGGTTAGGATACCCTCTTAAAGCGATAACTTCACGACCATCTAAACTGAAAGCGCCCAATCCATCACCCCCTAGAAAAAATCGTTCAAAGGGGGGTAGCCCTCTATCTTGGTTATATGCTCCCAAGAAACCAAATTCTGCACTTGGTCGTAAAACCATTTTTCCAACTAGTGTAGTATACCAAGTTCCTTTAAATTTAATTTTATAATACTCTAACCATTTAAATTTTTGTTGATCTATTTCAGCTATTCTCTCGGTAGCATTTACATAATTTGGATCAGTAGGTCCTACACTTTCTAGGTCTTGACGTTCATTATCTAATGTTTTCCAATCAGTATCATTAAATAACGAATATGGCAACGTTACTTTTGCCGAAACGCTGAAATCTGAGCCAGACATCGGGAAAATCGGATTTGTTGCGGTATTATTCCTACTAATACCTACCGTATAAGCTAGGTTATTTGACTCTCCGTCTCCGAAAGTAAACAAACCAGTATTGTAATTTTTTAAATTATAATGTTGATAACTTAGAGAATGAGATAATGTAAAATAATCATCAGGCCACTTCAACCTTTTTGCAAGACCAATAGCACCACCTGTAATTAAAAAACGTCTGGATTTGTCAACGTCTCTTCTTCTAGGATCATAAAAATACTGAACAGTATGGGATAAAGAGGAACTCAATTGAATGGGTTTCTTACCGCCTAACCAAGGTTCTACCAGAGAGAGACTGTAAGTTTGATAAAAAGAACTTCCTTGAGCTCTTATTGATAACTTCTGACCATCACCCATTGGCAAGGGATGATAAGCTTCTTTGTTCAAAATATTTCGAATGGAAAAATTATTAAATGAAAGACCTAAGGTACCTACGAATCCACCACCACCATAACCACCTTGTAATTCAATTTGACTAGATCCTTTCTCAACTACAGAATATTCCATATCTAAGGTTCCATTATTTGGATCTACATTTTTAAAGTTTGGTGAAATTTGTTCTGCATCAAAGTAGCCCAGTTGACCAAGCTCTCTTATGGTTCTTACCACATTTCGTTTACTGTATTTTTGACCTGGGCGTGTTCTTATTTCTCTGTAGATTACATGATCATTTGTTTTGTCATTACCAACAACGGTTATGTGATCAAAATAAGCAACTTTACCCTCATGAATACGTACTTCAAAATCTATGGTGTCATTTTTTACAGCCACCTCAACAGGATTGATACGCGAAAATAAATAACCATTATTTTGATATAGATTGGTTAAATCATTTGCTTCAGGATCAGCTACATTTTCAATTCTTTCTTGGAGTAAAACCCCATTGTAGGTACTCCCTTCACCAATTCCTAAAACACTTCGTAATTGCCTGTTAGTATATACACTATTTCCAATAAAATTGATATCACCGAAGTAATATTTTCGACCTTCTTCTACCTTGATTTTTAGTGTAATATTTTTATTATCTTCTTCTACAATAGTATCGCTTAGAATACGAGCATCTCTAAACCCATTAGATCTAAACTTAGTAAGCATTAACTCTTTATCAGTCTCAAAACTACTGTTGGTGAACTTTGACCTTTTCCAAATACGAAAAAATGATTTCTCTTTTGTATCCTTCATGGATGCTTTTAATTTACTATCGCTAAGCTCTTCGTTTCCTTCAATTTCAATAGAAGAAATTTTAACTTTTTTATTTCGGTTAATTGTTACCGTAAGATGTTTTGAGAATTCTACCCCCAAGGTATCAATGAATGGTTTTGTGGTTATGTCAACTTCTGTATTCAAAAAACCATCTTCTTGATATTTCTTTTTGATATAGTTTTTTGTTGTAGTGATTAAGTTTTTAGTGATTTTTACACCAGGTTTTAAGTTATTATCTTTTATAATCTCTTTCTGTTTTCCCTTTTTAATTCCAACGATGGTAACATCCTTTATTTTTGGTAGTTCAACAATATTTAATTCAAGATCTACTTTATCTCCTACAATATTGGTTACATAAAATGCAATATCACTGAACAATCCTTGGTCCCAAAGTTTTTTTGTAATCTCACTAAGTTTCTCTCCAGGAATATAGATGCGATCACCAATTTTTAGACCTGTAAATGCGATTACTGTTTTTTCATTAAAACTTTGTTCGCCAGACACTGTAAGCGAATTAATAGTGTATTTTTTATTTCCTTGAAGTGGGTTTTGTTGTGCAGTTAATGTAAAAATAGACATGACTGTAAACAGTACAATACAACAAATCTTATTATAGGTATTTAATAGTGGACTATTATTTAAGTTGTTCACTTGTCTTTCCAAATCTTCGTTCTCTATTTTGATAATTCAATATTGCCTCAAAAAGGTTTTCTTTATTAAAATCAGGCCAAAGTGTTTTTGTAAAGAACAGTTCAGCATAAGCGATTTCCCAAAGTAAAAAATTACTGATACGTTGCTCACCGCTCGTTCGTATTAGTAAATCTACATCTGGCAAATCTTGGTTGTAAAGATGATTATTAATAACCGATTTGTCAATATTTTCGGGCGAAATTAGGTTATTTTTAACTTTAAGACTAATCTCTTTTATAGTTTTTATTAATTCTTCTCTAGATCCGTAACTTAAAGCTAGTGTTAAAGTTAATCTTTTATTGTCTTTAGTTTTTGTTACAACATCTTTAAGCTCATTAGCTACCTTAGTTGGTAATGAATTTATATTACCAATTGTAGTGAGTTTGATATTGTTTTTTTGAAGTGTTTTTACTTCTTTTTTTAATGACGAAATCAATAATTTCATTAATAATTCTACCTCCAACTTTGGACGGCTCCAATTTTCATTAGAAAATGCATACAAGGTTAGGTATTTGATATCAATTTTTGCGCAAGTTTCAACTACTTCTTTAACCGTTTTTGCACCATTTCTATGCCCGATATTTCTGAGTAATCCTTTGTTTTTTGCCCAACGCCCATTACCATCCATAATAATGGCAATGTGATTGGGTAATCGTTCGGTATTTATTTGACTTAAAAGACTCATTTAAAAATCACAATAACAGGGTTTTCTTCCAAAAGTGAAAGTTAAAGTAATTCCGGTAAATACATACCAATCATTGTTATTAATATTTCCAAAGCTAACATCGTCTTGGTTATCACGAACTTTATTTGGGTTACTGCCATCAAGATTGTCTGTAAACGTATATCGGGCTCCTATTTCAGCAGCAAGTACAAAGTTTTGTCCCAGAGTAGTTTTATAACCCACGGTCATAGGAATTGCTAGGGTACTGGCATCACTATCTTTGATTATACGGTCATCATTCTTTTTTATGAGCGAATTATACCCAAGGAAAGTGATACCTGTAGATAAGTAGGGTGTATGTGCTCCTTGCCCGCTATACATACTGAACTCCCAAAAAGTATATTCCAATCCAACTGATAATTCAACAAGACTATTTTCGAATTGATAACCTCTTTCAACCCTTCTTGGGTCATTAGACTGGCTGTCATCCCCTTCAATTTTCCCAAACAAAAAACTACCCCTAAAGGAGTGCCTTGGGCTGCGATTCCACTTAAAGATACCTCCATACACTGGAGTTTTAGGAGCTATGAAAGTCGTTTTACCTACATCACCAATGTAATTAGCAGCGCCCAAAAAGCCACCAATTTCATAAGTTTGAGCATTTATGATAAATGGCGTAGTTAAAATAACGAATATAATTATGTAAAACTTCATACCTCTAAAAAGACTGCAAATATAACAATAAACTTTTCATCTAGTGCTAGGATAATTGAGCGTGTCAAATGATAAACAATAAATAAATGATTTTATTGTTTAATTTCTTTTATCCTCTCCCCATAATAACTTTTTACGAAGTGTTTTAATAAAACTATCTTCAGAAAGTTGAACTAGTTTTATTTGAAAAGTAGCTTTTTTTATGGTTATTATAGTTTCATTTTTTAGGGTTGCTATTCTAGAATCCAGTGAAACTAGATGTGATTTACCTCGTCCAGATACTTTGAGGTTAATAACGCTATTGTCAGAAACAACAAGTGGTCTAGCGTTTAAATTGTGTGGAGCAATAGGCGTAATAACAAGACTGTTTGAGTTTGGATCCAATACAGGACCTCCGCAACTTAATGAGTATCCTGTTGAGCCTGTTGGTGTCGATATGATGAGACCATCTGACCAGTAGGAAGTCAAATATTTATTATTTACCATGGTCTCTACTTTGATCATGGAGGTTGTATTTTTTCGATTTACTGCAATTTCATTTAAGGCAAAATTTAACGGTAAATTTTCTTTATTTTTTGGAGAAGTGTAAATGGATAACAAGCTTCGCTCAGAAATAATATAATTTCCCTCTAAAATTTGATGTAAACTTTCGGTTATTTTTTCTTTTTGAATCGTCGCTAAAAATCCAAGTCTTCCAGTATTAATTCCTATGATTGGAATTCCCGCTTCTTTTACGTAAGTAACTGATTTCAATATAGTTCCGTCGCCACCAATACTTAAAAAAAAGTCATAACTGTCGTCAATCTCTTTGAAAGATGAAACCTTTGAATAATTTTTTGAAATATCCTTATGTTTTTTTATGCTTTTTAAAAAAGCCTCTTCAACAACAATATCAATATTTTTATTTTGTAAAACATCTAAAATACATTGAATGTATATTTCAGAGTCTTGATGATAAAATTGACCATACACTCCTATCTTCATAGCTATATATTGAGGTATTTATCTAAATAATTGGAACGATCTTTTAAATCTTCAATAAAACGATCTTCTTCATGGCTCGATACTACATGATAATTATAACGACGGAATGTTTGTACAATTGCATTCATTCCGGTATGTCCAATTTTAACGGTTAATTGTACGATATTGTTATCTAGTTTAGATATGAAAACTCCTAATATTTTTGCATTGTTAGATTCTATAATCTGACAAATTTCACTAAAAGAATACTCTTTTTTATCCTTTTCAATAACAATAATACCACCTGCTTCATTTAAAAATGGGGTGTCATTAAACAAGGACATAATATCACTTAACTCATAATAGCCAATGTATTTATTATCGTTTGTGAGTACGGGCATGATGTTACTATTGTGTAGGGCGAATGCTTCCAAAATATCAAGCCAATTTGTTTTTTCTCTTACGAAAAAAGATTCCAATGCGTATATATAATCGTTTAATTGTCCCGTTCCATCAAAGCAATGGGCATCGTTTTCAGAGATACAGCCAATGTATAATCCTTCTTTCTTTACGGGAATATGAGAGTAGGTAAGTTGGTTAAATATACTTTGAACCTCTAAAATATTTGTATTGATATTAAAAGGCGCAATATCATTAATTATGTATTCTTCTGTATTCACAAATAGTTATTTTTTGCAAATTACTTAAAAAATAGCGTTAAATACCTAGTTCAAATTGTATTTTTGCGTTTCAAAAAAGGAATATGACAAAATTAAGTGTCAATATAAATAAAATTGCAACTTTACGGAACTCGAGGGGTGGTCAAACACCAAGCGTCTTACAAGCTGCTATCGATGTTCAAAAATTTGGAGCTGAGGGAGTTACTGTTCATCCAAGGCCAGATGAACGTCATATTAGGTACCAAGATGCCTATGAGATTCAACCCATTATTACCACAGAATACAATATTGAAGGAAATCCAATAGAATCATTTTTAAAAATGGTTTTTAACATCAAACCCACTCAAGTTACGTTAGTTCCAGATGCTATAGATGCTTTGACTTCAAATGCTGGCTGGAATACAGTGAAACATAGAAGTTATCTCACAGAAATTATTTCAGAATTTAAAAACCACGGAATCCGAACTTCTATATTTGTAGATCCTAAAATGGAAATGATAGAGGGTGCTGCTGCTACAGGGACTGATCGAATCGAATTATATACCGAAGATTTTGCAGCGCAATATAATTTGGGAAATAAAAAAGCTGTAGAGCCCTACATTCAATGTGCTTTAAAGGCAACTGAACTGGGATTAGGTATTAATGCTGGTCACGATTTATCTTTGGAGAATATTCGATTTTTTAAAGATAATATTCCCAATTTATTGGAAGTATCAATAGGCCATGCACTCATATGTGAATCAATTTATTTGGGATTAGAAAATGTAATTGGGCAATATTTAAAAAAATTAAAATAATGCAATTGCATTCCAATATTATCGGTAAAGGAAAACCATTTGTTATACTACATGGTTTTTTAGGAATGGGGGATAATTGGAAAAGTCTTGGAAAACGATTTGCAGAACAAGGCTACCAAGTTCACTTACTTGATCAGCGCAATCATGGAAGAAGTTTTCACAGTGAATCTTTTAATTATAGTTTTTTATCTGATGATTTAAAAAAATACTGTGACGTTCACCAGTTAGAAGAGATTGTTTTACTGGGTCATTCGATGGGTGGCAAAACAGCTATGTGTTTTGCGGTAACTTATCCTGAGATGGTATCTAAATTAATTATTGCTGATATATCGCCTAAAGAATATCCTTTGCATCACCAAGATATATTAAAAGCGTTGTCTTCTCTAGATTTTAACAAGATTCATACTAGAAAAAAGGCAGATGAAGTGATTTCTGCCTACATCAAGTCCCCTGGTGTACGTCAATTCTTACTAAAAAATTTATTTTGGGCTGAAAAGGGCAAATTAGGACTACGACTTAATCTTTCGGTTTTAGTCCGGCATGCTAAAGAAGTAGGAATGGCCCTCCAAGAAAATGCTGTTTTCGCTAAACAAACCTTGTTTTTAAAAGGAGATCGCTCTAACTATATTGAAATTCATGATGAATTTTTGATCAAAAAACAGTTTCCAAATTCTAAAATAATCACTATACAAAATGCAGGACATTGGCTGCATGCAGAAAATCCTATTGATTTTTGCAAGGAAGTATTTAAACACTTATCTTAGGGGGTAAGATTTCCCTCTTTTTTAATACGTGTTATTTATGAAATGGTTCTTGAAATTATTATTGACTGCATTGGCCGTATTGCTACTTGCAAACGTTTTACCAGGCGTTGATGTAAAAGGCTATACTTATGCAATATGGGTGGCGCTTATAATTGGGGGTTTAAATGCTTTTTTGCGACCTATTTTAATTTTCTTGACTCTTCCTGCAACAATTATCTCTTTGGGGTTATTTTTATTTGTAATCAATGCGTGTATCATATTGGTAGCCTCTAATTTTTTAAGTGGGTTTACGGTAACTTCTTTTTGGTGGGCGCTATTATTTAGCCTAATGCTCACTTTTTTGCAGTCTTTGTTGCATTCCGTCTTAAAAGAAGACAATCAAAGCTAACAATCTATTCTTAAAATACTTGTATCAAGGTTTTTCGTTTTGTACTTTTGCACTCCCAAAATAAAGGGGTAAAATTTTACACAAAATGGAGATTACAAAAAAAGACATCGATAGTTTAAATGCAGTGGTTACTGTAGCAGTTAAAGCTGAAGATTACACAGATAAAGTTCAGAAAATATTAAACAATTACAGAAAAACCGCAAATATACCGGGTTTTAGAAAAGGACACGTTCCTATGGGAATGGTTAAAAAGCAATATGGTAAAGCGGTTTTAGTAGAGGAAGTAAATAAAATCCTTCAAGATGCACTTCATAAGTATCTAACTGAAGAAAAGTTGGACGTTTTGGGAAACCCCTTACCTAAAAACGATACAGAAATAGATTGGGATGCAAAAGATTTTACATTTGATTTTGAACTGGGACTTTCTCCGAAATTTGATGTAGATGTAGTGGGTAAAAAAGCGATTACGCATTATAATATCGAAGCGGATGATAAGATGGTAAACGACCAAGTTACTTCTATTCGTAAACAATATGGAAAATTGATTTCAAAAAAAGAAGTTGAAAAAGGAGATGAAATCACAGGTACTTTTTCTAACGAAGAAAAAGAAATTAATAAAGACACCACTTTTTCTTTAGATGTAATTAAAGGAAAAACTCAATTAAAAAAAATAATAGGCGCTAAGGTTGGTGATATATTGAGTCTAAAGACAAAAAACCTTTTCGCGAATGACCATCAAAACCAAACATATTTTGGCGTATCGCAGGACGTTGCTAGGGAGCTAGATATTGAAGTTAATTTTGAACTAAAAGAAGTTAATCTCCGTGAAATGGCGGTTCTAAATCAAGAATTTTTTGATAAAATTTTTGGTAAAGATGTTGTTAAATCAGAAGATGAGTTAAAAACTAAAATAAAGGAAGATGCTGAGAAGCAATTTGTTCAGCAAAGCGATCAGAAATTGATGGATGAAGTTGTAGAGTCTTTAATTTCGAACACAAAATTTGATTTGCCTGGAGAATTTTTAACTAAATGGATTCAATTTTCAGGAGAAAAACCGATGACTGAGGAAGAAGCAAAAGCTGAATACGAGAAGAGTGAAAAAGGATTGCGTTTTCAATTAATCGAAGGAAAAATCAGAAAAGATAATGATATCCAAGTTTCTTTTGATGAATTAAAGGATTATTCAAAAAATATGATAAAGATGCAAATGGCTCAATATGGACAAATGAACCCCTCTGATGAGGAGTTGGATTCTATTGCAGCTCGTATCATGTCAAACCAAGAAGAAGTAAAGAAATTATCAGAGCAATTAAACAGTCAGAAACTGTTGAAATTTTTCAAGGAAACAGCAAAATTAAAAGCTAAAAAAATAACCTATGATAAATTCATAAAAGAAGCTTACAGTTAATTTAGTTCTACACGTAGTGTATTTAAGGTGTTGAAGGAACGATATCAGAAGATTGTATGTGTCTTACTTAAAAAAGTCTAAAAATCATTATATTTATCGCGTTGAATTATATTAATTCAACGCTTTTTTTTTAATAAACAATAATCAAATTTATGAACTACGGGAAAGAGTTTAAAAAATTCGCCATTAAAGACCAAGGAATTAACAGCTTGTATTACGATGAAATAACAAGCAGTATGAATCCTATGGGTTTTACTCCAAATATTATTGAGGAACGACAAATGAATGCTGTGGCAATGGATGTGTTCTCACGTTTAATGATGGATCGTATTATATTTTTAGGAACTGGTATCAATGATCAAATAGCAAATATTGTCCAAGCACAACTTTTATTTTTAGAAAGTACCGATGCCTCAAAGGATATTCAAATATATATCAACTCTCCAGGTGGAGGGGTGTATGCTGGTCTTGGAATTTATGATACCATGCAGTTTATCAAACCAGACGTAGCTACTATATGTACCGGTATGGCTGCTTCGATGGGAGCTGTCTTATTATGCGCTGGTGCGCCTGGAAAACGAAGTGGATTAACACATTCCAGAGTTATGATACATCAACCTCTTGGAGGTGCTCAAGGACAAGCGAGTGATATAGAAATTACTGCTAGAGAAATTCTTACATTGAAAAAAGAACTCTACGAAATTATCTCTAAGCATTCTGGACAAAAATATGATAAAGTCTATGAAGACAGTGATCGTGATTATTGGATGAAAGCAGATAAAGCGCTGGAATACGGAATGATCGATGAAATATTAACCCGATCATAAGTATAGTATAATAGAAATTTAAGAATAAAAAAATGTCGAAAGAAGAATTAGAATGTTCATTTTGCGGTCGTAAAAAACCGGAAACCAACTTGTTGATAGCTGGGTTAGATGCACATATATGTGATCGATGTATTGGTCAAGCACATGGTATTGTTACGGAAGAATCAAATCATTCATCCAATAACGAATTGACCGACGAATTGATGCTGAAAAAGCCCAGAAAAATAAAGGAATTTTTAGACGCCTATATTATTGGTCAGGATTATTCAAAAAAAGTAATGTCAGTTGCGGTTTACAATCATTACAAAAGATTGCTTCAAAAAAATACGGAAGATGATGTAGAGATCGAGAAAAGTAATATCATCATGGTGGGTGAAACAGGAACTGGTAAAACATTAATGGCAAAAACAATTGCTAAAATGTTAAATGTTCCCCTAGCCATCGTTGATGCTACGGTTTTGACAGAGGCTGGTTACGTAGGAGAAGACGTGGAAAGTATTTTAACACGATTGTTGCAAGCTGCAGATTATAACTTAGAAAAAGCTCAAAAGGGAATCGTTTTTATTGATGAAATAGATAAAATTGCCCGTAAAGGTGATAACCCTTCTATTACTCGTGATGTTAGTGGAGAAGGTGTACAACAAGCCTTGTTAAAATTACTAGAGGGGACCCTGGTGAATGTACCCCCAAAAGGAGGGCGTAAGCACCCAGATCAAAAATTTATCGAGGTCAATACAGAAAATATATTATTTATAGCTGGTGGAGCATTTAGCGGTATAGAGCGTAAAATTTCAAAACGATTGAATCTACAAGCAGTTGGATTCAGCGCCTCCATGCAGGAAGATGTTGTGGACATAGATAACTTATTAAAATACATCATTCCAAAAGATTTAAAAGACTTTGGTTTGATACCAGAAATTATTGGTAGACTTCCCGTTTTAACCTATATGAATCCCTTAGATTCAGCTACTTTAAGAGCAATTTTAACGCAACCTAAAAATGCCATTATCAAGCAATATGAAAAATTATTTGCAATGGATGAAATAGAATTTTCTATTAATGAAGATGCATTGGATTTTATTGTTGAAAAAGCGATAGAGTACAAACTAGGAGCTCGCGGATTACGATCGCTTTGTGAAGCTGTTTTAACGGACGCTATGTTTGAGATGCCTGACGGGAAAGAAAAGAAATTAGAAGTTTCTAAAGAATATGTTGAACAGAAACTCAATAAATCTACGATTAAGAAATTGAAAGCTGTTTCTTAATTAATTTTTAGTAATTCTTCTAAAAAATCTCTTGAGTTGGATAGTCTAGGAATTTTATGTTGTCCTCCTAATTTATTGTGGCCTTTTAACCAGTCTTTAAATAGATTTTTTCTAGCAATATGAATTTTTGGAAAATTTAGTGTGGTATTATTATACCGTTTAGCTTCATAGTCACTATTGGCTTCTTGAAGGAAAGCATCTAATAATTGATTAAACGTGGAATTATCGTCCGGAAGCTTTTTGAACTCAATAATCCATTCGTGGGCTCCTTTTTCTTTTCCTTTCATAAAAATAGGACCTGCGGTATAATCAACTATCTCTGAATGCGTTAATTTTGAAGCCTTTCGCAATGCAGATTCAGCGTTTTCAATAATCAATTCTTCTCCAAATACATTGATGTGATGTTTGGTGCGTCCCGTCACTTTAATTCGGTATGGGGCTTTAGAGGTAAATCTTACGGTATCTCCAATTTTATAGCGCCATAACCCTGCATTGGTAGTTATGACAATCGCATAATTTTTACCTAGTTCAACTTCACTTAAAGGAATTATTTTTTCTTTGGAAGTGTTGTAGGTATCCATTGGGATAAACTCATAAAAAATCCCATAATCTAACATCAAAAGTAATTCTTTACTGTTATTTCGATCCTGGATAGCAAAAAAACCTTCGGATGCATTGTAAGTTTCATAATACCTAAAATTATTTTTTGGTAACAACTTTTGATATTGCTCCCTATAGGGATCAAAACTCACGCCTCCATGAAAATAAGCCTCTAAATTAGGCCATACTTCAAATAAATTTTTCTTTTGGGTAGTCTCTAAAACGTTATTCAATAAAACCAGCACCCAAGAGGGGACTCCCACCAAGCTAGTTACGTTTTCATTTATGGTCTCGTCTACAACAGCTTGCATTTTAGTTTCCCAATCAGACATTAAGGAAACTTCGCTACTTGGAGTACTACTAAACTCTGCCCAAAAAGGCATATTGTCTATTAATATGGCAGAAAGATCACCGAATACGGTTCCATTTTCCTCATACAACTCTTTACTTCCTCCTAGGCGTAAACTTTTACCTACAAATAATTCTGAATCCGGATTGTTGTTTAGATACAAACACAACAAGTCTTTACTGGCAGCATAATGACAATTTTCTAGAGATTCTATACTTACTGGTAAAAACTTACTTCTCGAATTGGTAGTTCCACTTGATTTAGCAAACCATTTTATGGGGCTTGGCCAAAAAATATTACTCTCTCCTTTACGAGCTCTTTCATATAATGATTGATTGTCCTCATAGCAAGTTACTGGAACTCTTTCAGCAAAATCTTGATAGTTGTTTATGCTCCTGAAATCATACCGATTACCAATTTCAGTAGATTTTGCTTTATGAATTAATCCTTTTAAAAGTTCATCCTGTACATCAATAGGATATTTTAGAAATAAATCTATTTGATGAATTCTTTTTTTTAAAAACCAAGAGGCAATCGAATTTACTATTGGTAACGGCATTATTATACAGTATCTTTATGCAATAAAAATAATCAAATTATTTAGATGAATTATCAAGGTGTACTCACAAAAATGCAAACAGAATTGGGCACTCCCATCCAATACTATCTAGTGTTCAAAGATGATTTCCTGAATGTCAATCAATTACTTGATAAAAAAGTAAAAATAAGTTTTGTCGGATATCAATGTTTAAACTGCCAAAAAAGAAAAAAAATTTATCGCCAAGGCTATTGCTATGATTGCTTTTATGAAATTCCTCAAGCAGCTGATTGGATTATGCACCCCGAATTAAGTAAAGCACACCTAAATATTGAAGATCGAGATTTAGAATATGAAAAAAAGGTTCAACTAAAGCCACATATTGTTTATTTAGCCAACAGCAGTACGGTAAAAGTTGGAGTAACCCGAAAAACACAAGTTCCAACACGATGGATTGATCAAGGAGCTCATGAAGCTATTGAAATTGTTGAGGTCCCTAATCGATATTTAGCTGGGATTACCGAAGTGGCACTAAAAAATTACGTAAGCGATAAAACCAATTGGAGAACGATGATCACTAATAAAATTTCAGAAGAAAATTTAATGGAATGGCGAAATAAACTAAAAAAGCATATCCCCACAGAGGCCTTATCTTATTTTATTGAGAATAATCAAGAAACTCATATGGATTTTCCGGTTAAACAATATCCTGAAAAGCCAAAGAGTTTAAATCTAGTTAAAACACCAAATTTCGAAGGGGTGTTAAAGGGAATCAAAGGGCAATATTTAATTTTTGAAGATCAAACTATTTTTAATGTGAGAAGTAATGAAGGATTTATTGTTTCGATTACCGTTAATTAGGAGTATTCGATCTCTTCTCCTATCGCTAAACCAAATCGTTTCCGAAACAGATACACTGCCAAGTATAAAAAAGGAGTATCTAAAGCTGCCACCAATATTTTAAATAAAAAACCACTTAACAATAGCGGCGAGAACAATTTCCATTCAATTTTCCCAAAGCTACAAAGTAAAAATAGTACGGTAAAAGTATCTATAAATTGAGATAGAAAAGTTGAAAAATTATTTCTTAACCAGAGATGCTTTCCTTTGGTTAATCGTTTCCAAAAGTGAAATATTTGAATATCGATGTATTGCGCAAATAAATACGCCAACATTGACGCTAATACAGCAATGGCCGTAGCTCCAAATACCTTATTAAAAAGAGTGTCATTAATAGGACTCCATTCTGTAGCTGGAACAATCCCAGATACATATACAATTAGCATCGAGAAAAAAGATGCAAAAATACCACCGGTTACGATCTGATTTGCTTTTCGTTTTCCATATACTTCACTGATAATATCCGTAATTAGGAAGGTAATAGGATAAGGTAAAATTCCAACTGAAATTTCGAAACGGTAGAGACCAAAAAAATCCCAATAAAAAAACTTCTGAAAAATTAAATTAGACGCCACTAAAGATGCAACAAACAAGGCTCCTAAGATGAGGTAAATTCTTTGAGCAGAAAGTCGATCTTTTACATTGAGTTTTGACACAAGATTTTAGTTTTTTTAAAGATACTTAAAAAGCTTTTACTTAATTTCGTTGTTCAGTTTTAAAAATTAATTTCATTAAATCACAGCACAACATATATCTTTCATTAGGGAGCAATTTAGGTAATAAATTTGATTATTTACAAGAAGCAATTGAGGCTATATTTGAGAAAATAGGTTCTATTATTTCTATTTCACCTGTTTTCCAAACCCCCGCTAAGGGATTTGAAAGTGCAGATTTTTTAAATTGTGTATTGGAATTGGAAACCCATATGGTAGCCGAAAAATTATTAGAAACGATACTTTCTATTGAGCAAAAAATGGGAAGAATTAGAAGTGTAAATAATGGTTATACTGCTAGGCCAATCGATATTGATATCTTGTTTTTTGATGACCAGCTTATTCGTTCAGAAAATTTAACAATACCGCATCCAGAAATTCCAAATCGCAACTTTATTCTAGAGCCGTTTAAATGTATTGCTCCAGATTTTGTACATCCAGAATTAAATAAACGTATGGATCTCTTATGGGAGGAAACAAATGATGTCGATGCGATTATAGAAGTGCCGGAACCATTAAAAAACCCTATTGAATATTTTAATATATCTGCTTTTAGATACCTAGCGATTGAAGGAAATATAGGGGCAGGAAAAACAAGTTTGGCCACGAAAATGGCTAAAGATTTTAATGCTAAATTAATTTTAGAGCGATTTAAAGAAAATCCTTTTTTACCCAAATTTTATAAAGATCCAACCCGATTTGCTTTTCCTTTGGAGATGTCTTTTTTAGCAGATCGATATCAACAACTTTTGGACGATCTGACACAATATGATTTATTTAAAGAGAATGTTATTGGGGATTATGATGGTTACAAGTCGTTAATATTTGCAAAAATAACGCTTCAAGAAGAGGAATATACGCTCTATAAAAAATTATTTTATATGATGCATAAAGAACTTCCAAATCCTGATTTATATATTTATTTATATCAAAATACCGAACGATTATTAGAGAATATAAAAAAAAGAGGGCGTGATTTTGAGCAAGAAATAGAAGCAAGTTATTTACAAAAAATAAATGAAGGTTATATCGAGTTTATTAGAAGCCAAGCTTCAGATAAAATTAAAATTATTGATATATCAAATTTAGACTTTGTAAATAATAGAGAAGATTACCTATCTATTTTGAAAGAAATAGCCAGTTAGCCCAATAAAACTTTAGGCTTTTAATTTCACAAATAAATCCCAAATAACAAGACCACAGCTTACTGAAATATTCAGTGAATGTTTCGTGCCGTATTGAGGAATCTCAACGATATAATCGCTCGCAGAAACAACTTCCTGTGCAACTCCTTTTACTTCGTTTCCAAAAATAATAGCATAGGTAGTGTTGGGTTTAGTCTTAAACCCTTCAAGCGATACGGATTCCTGAGCTTGTTCAATGCTTACAATAGTTGTACCCTCAGATTTTAATTGATGAATCAAAGCTAAAGTGTCGCCAACATGTTCCCATTCAACACTATCGGTAGCACCTAAAGCAGTTTTATGAATATCTTTATGGGGTGGTTTTGCAGTGATACCACAGAGGTAAATTTTTTCAATTAAAAACGCATCTGAAGTACGAAAAACAGAACCGATATTATTCAGACTTCTAATGTTGTCTAAAATAACAATTAAAGGAGTTTTTTTTGAAGATTTAAATTCGGTATTGGTTATTCTATTTAGTTCGCTATTTTTTAATTTTCGATTCTTCATGACACAAAAATAATTTTATATCCTACATAATTGGAATTATTTAATAGAAATATTGTTGATAAAAGAAATGAATTCAATCATAAAGCGTTTCAAATAAAATAAGATTTCTTTACTTTAGCTTATTATCTATCCAAATTATGGCAAAAAAAGAAACTCCTTTAATGAAACAATACAATAGCATAAAAGCTAAGCATCCTGATGCATTATTGTTATTTAGAGTGGGTGATTTTTACGAAACCTTTGGAGAAGATGCCATACGCTCTGCAGGTATATTAAACATTACGTTAACGGCGCGGAATAATGGTGGTGATGGCGAAAAAATAGAACTAGCAGGATTCCCCCATCATTCCTTAAACACCTATTTGCCAAAATTAGTTATGGCGGGTTGTCGAGTCGCCATCTGTGATCAACTAGAAGATCCAAAGCAAACCAAAAAGATTGTAAAAAGAGGAGTTACTGAATTAGTAACTCCAGGAGTGGCTTTAAACGATGATATCCTAAAATCTAAATCAAATAATTTTTTAGCAGCGATCCATTTCAATAGTACTAAAAAAAATAAAGATGAAATTGGAATTTCTTTTTTAGATGTTTCTACAGGAGAATTTTTAATTTCTCAAGGAAATTCTGATTATATCGATAAGTTAATCCAAAACTTTAAACCATCTGAGATTCTTTTTTCGAAACAAAAAAGAAAACTATTTGCAGAAATATTTGGAACTCACCACCATGTTTTTCATTTAGAGGACTGGGTTTTTCAGAGCGATTATGCTGAAGAAGCTTTAAATAAACAATTCAATACCACTTCGTTAAAAGGATTTGGAGTGGAACGTTTATCATCAGGAATTATCGCTGCTGGCGCGGCTTTACATTATTTGTCAGAAACCAGACATCATAAGTTGCAGCACATTGCTAAAATAGCTCGGATTGCGGAGAATGAATATGTTTGGATGGATCGATTTACGATTGGTAATCTTGAACTTTACCATGCCTCATCTCAAAATGCAGTCACATTATTAGATGTTATCGATAAAACGATATCTCCCATGGGAGGAAGGTTATTAAAACGATGGGTTGCTTTACCTCTAAAAAAGAAAGACAAAATTACAAATAGGCATGAGGTTGTAAGTTATTTGATAAAAAAACAACCGGTGCTTACAGCTATTCAAACCAATATTAAATGTATTGGCGATATAGAACGCTTAATCTCAAAAGTAGCTACTGGAAAAGTAAGTCCTAGAGAAGTAGTTCAACTAAAAAATTCTCTAGAAGCGATTCTTCCAATCAAAAAAGAGTCAGAAAATGCTAAAAATAATGCGATCAAGACTATTGGTAAAAACTTACAAGATTGCAAAATACTTAGAGAGAAAATCACCAACACTTTGAATGAGGATGCCCCTGTATTGATACAAAAAGGGAATGCCATTGCTAAGGGAGTTTCAGAAGAGCTTGATGAGCTTAGATCTATCGCAAAAGGAGGAAAAGATTATTTAAATGAAATGTTGGAAAGAGAAACGGAGCGAACAGGGATCAACTCTCTAAAAATTGCTTCCAACAATGTATTTGGGTATTATATAGAGGTTAGAAATACACATAAAGATAAAGTCCCCGGAGAGTGGATTCGAAAACAAACATTAGTGAATGCAGAACGGTATATTACCGAAGAATTAAAAGAATATGAAATAAAAATATTAAGTGCCGAAGAAAAAATTGCTTTTCTAGAATCAGAGATTTTTAGCAAACTAATAGAATGGATATTACAATTTATTAATCAAGTGCAACAAAACGCTCGATTAATTGGAGAATTGGATTGCTTGTGCTCTTTCGCTTCTTTAGCAATCGAGGCAAACTACACTCGTCCATTAATAGATGACTCTTTTGAAATTGATATAAAAGAAGGAAGACATCCAGTAATAGAAAAACAACTTTCTGCCGATCAATCTTTTATAGCTAATGATGTCTATTTAGATAGAGAGATGCAACAAATTATAATGATCACCGGTCCTAATATGAGTGGTAAATCTGCAATTTTGAGGCAAACAGCATTGATTGTATTATTAGCTCAAATAGGGTGTTTTGTGCCTGCAAAAGAAGCTCGGCTAGGAGTGGTTGACAAAATATTCACAAGAGTGGGTGCTAGTGATAATATTTCGTTGGGAGAATCAACATTTATGGTGGAAATGAACGAAGCTGCAAGTATTTTAAATAATATTTCTGAGCGAAGCTTGGTATTGTTAGATGAAATTGGTCGAGGTACCAGTACTTATGATGGGATTTCTATCGCCTGGGCAATTAGTGAGTATTTACATGAACATCCTTCCCGAGCAAAAACATTATTTGCTACACATTATCATGAATTAAACGAAATGACCGAAACATTTGATAGAGTAAAAAACTATAATGTTTCTGTAAAAGAGCTGAAAGATACAGTTCTGTTTTTAAGAAAATTGGTCCCAGGAGGTTCGCATCATAGCTTTGGTATTCATGTCGCAAAAATGGCTGGCATGCCTCAAACAGTTTTAGATAGAGCCAATAAAATATTAAAAAGATTAGAAAAATCTCACTCTTCTAAAGAACTCACTAATGAAATGAAAACGGTGGCTAAAGATCAAATGCAACTTAGTTTTTTTAATTTAGACGATCCGCTTTTGGAGGAAATACGAGACGATATTTTAGATATCGATATTGACATCTTAACTCCGGTGGAAGCTCTAATGAAACTTAATGAAATTAAAAGAATGTTGCTTTCAAATAAAAATTTAAAGCCAAAAAGATAATTTATTGTTGATAACTTGAGAAAAAAATAGAATTTAAAAAGGCATGATTAATTAAAATCATGCCTTTTTAAAATTAATATGTTATGAATTTAGCTTGTTCTAAAAGGTAAATATGGACTTTTTATCCATTTAACTAAACTGCTTATAATTCCATAAAAGAAATAATATATAGCTAAAGAAACATATAATTTTGCTAAAATAGCAACGACTCCAACATATTGCCATAACACAGCATAAAAGCCATTTGTAGTCCAAGCTTCACCAGCATTAGATGTTGGATTCCAATTTGACCAATCAGCAAAAATACCGCCAATAAATTCAAGGTGTAGCATTTCTGTTAAAGCTGCTACGGCTGCCATTGGAAGCGTGTAGGCATAATCAACATTAGCTGTCCAGCTGGTCATAAAACTTTCTGAAATACTAAGCGTAGTGGCCCAATTTAGGGTCATACAGATTGCACCGAATAAAGCAACTAATGTTGCAACGTAGCCTATTAGCTTAATATTAGCAATTGCTAGATCTCTAAATACAAAATCTACGATGCCGCTTTTGGATTCAGCCAAACTATCTCCTGTAGATCTTACGACCTGTGCAATAGGAAATGCAGCATACACCCAAATAATCATTGAAAGTACCGTACTTAAAATTCCGATGCCTTCCCCCATGCCTCCACTCCAAATAGGAGAAAGAACATAAAGTAATGAGCTAATTAAAATAACAAATGCAGAAACGGTGTAAAAAGTGCCTGTCCATTTTGCAATGTTTTGTTCTGAGCCTTCAACCATTGAATTAAAATTATTCATTGGTAGTTTACCGTTAATTGTTTTTGGAAGGTCTAAAACCTTTTTTAAATTGTTTTTCATAATGTTAAAGTTGTTGTTTTCAGCAATATAACATATAAAAATTAAAAATAATGCAAAATTTTAACAAACTATTAACAAAATTATTAAACAAAATCTTAAAAAAATAAGAACTTACTAAATAAGTATTTTGTTAATTATTAAAGTGATTTTAATAAATTGAAAAAATCAGTTTTAAATTCTTAAAACGTTGAGTTTAGAATTTAAAAAAAAATAGAATGGTTTAAGAGATCTGTAAAAAATTTTTGGCTTAATTATTGGACGAGTTTTTATTCTTTTTTTCACTTAAATGTAATTTATAACCCAAACCACGTTCTTCTTTAGATCGAACTTCTAAATATATTTTTCTGCCAGCTTCGTTAAAAGATTTTGTGCTAGGAACTTTTGTTAAATCTCTTTTTTTGAAATTAGACAAGGGTATTGAAATCCATAAATCTGTGGAAGAAGTTTTAGCAAGATCTCCCTCTATAAAAAAATCAAAAGCTGTTGATTGTATATTTGTTAATGGAATAGTAATGACATTATTTTTTAAAACAAGGCTACTATTGATATCCGCAAATTTGATTAGATCCAACCTTTTTTTACTAAAAACTATTTTTCCTGCATCTATTATAGGTTGAAAGTTTTTGATATCTAATTTTTTGATATCATAAGTTAATTTAGCCTTGATAGAATTATAATTGATGCCATCTGAGTCATTCATGATCCCTTCAATATCCGCATCGAAATCAATAATCCCTTTTAGTTCGGTGGGTTCATCTAGTTGATGATAACCGAAATTATTAAATGAATGTAGTAAATCTTCGATCCTAAAGTCTGTTATATTAAAAGTTGTCTTAAAAGGAGTGATCAAATCTTTACTCATATCAATTTTTGCATTGATAGCTATTTTTTTATCATAATATAGACAATGGGTGTTTTTTAGGTTTAATGTATTAATATCATTAAAAAATAAAGTTGTACTTAAATCTTTTAAAGCTATATTTTTGTAGCTAAATTTTTTTAAATTTAAAGTTAGTATTGGTTTAAATTTTGAATGCAATTCTTTCAAAATTAGTTTGATATTATTCTTGTGGTTTGATTTTTTCAATTTAGTACTGAAAACGTCTATAAAATTGCTGAAATCAATATTATTTGAACTAATATTAATAGATGAACTTACATTTTTTGTGGTGGTTGACTCATCAAAAATATCAATAAAATTATCAATTTCACCATACAACCGAATTGTTTCGTTGTCTCTTAGATTTAGCTCAAAATCATTTAAAATTGTTTTTTTATCCTTTAAACGTATAGATATGTTATTGAAAGGGAGATTTATATTTTCAGGTTTGTAACGTAAAGTTCCTTTGTCTACATTAAAGTTTATTTCAGCATTGTTCACAAATTCTCTTAGATTCCTTGCTTCATTTTTGAAGTCAACATTTAATTTATAATGAGCATCTGTAAAGAAAAACTTATTGTAATTTAAAATTTCTGCCCAATTTTCTATTAGTCCAGTTGCATTTAAATTTAAATCTATAGGCAATGTTTCCAAGCCAAATTCATTTTTTTTTGGGTTTAAATTTATTTTTATTTTACCATTTGTAGTGCTTTCTTTATAATTTGCGTTTAGTTCGCTTATAAAAAGTTGTTGATCTTGATAAAGCGCATCGATGGAAATGTCGTTAAAGGAAAAATTAAAAAAATCTAACTGTTTTAAGTTAAACGAGAGAGTTGGATTAAATTTACTGCCCAGAGTATTTATAGATTGTTTGATTTTACTAATGTTTTTGCTTTTAGATTTTTTGTCATGTGCTCCAAAAGCTTTTAATAGGGATTGATAATTTAAATAATTAGAAGAAATAGTTATTTCAGAATAACAAGATTGGTTAATTGAATTAGAAGTAAATAACGAACCAAAGTTTACAATATCTCCTTTGACAATAAGGTTGTCTTTGGAATCTAAGTCAACTATAATTTCTTTTATCTCGGCATTATTTTGATGTATATTTAATTCTAAATTTGGAATCTTATATTGATCGGCGCCATGTTTGCTTTTTACAATTAACCGCTTACTTTTAAGAGTTACTTCAGAGGAGTTTATGATGTCTGAGACATCCTTAATACGACCATTATATTTTCCAACTATTTTAAAATCACCTCCTGAAAAATCATAATCTGAGCTATTAATAATAGTATTTAATTCATTAATTTCCCCTTCAGCTTCATAATTAGTATTTAAATAGAGGGGCTTTGAAAACTCATTCGTTAAGGTAAGGTCGTTTATTTTAATAGCAATATTATTATATACACCATTTAGGTACTTAAATGTATGTGTAAGATTTTTTTTATTTTCTGGTATGGAACTATCTTCATGCACTCTGTTTTTGGTATTTCCTTTAAAGCTTATCCCCTTAAAATTCAAACGGTCCTTTTTATAAAGAACTTCATTACTAACAGTTTCGTAATTTAAGCTTACCAAGGTATTATCGTTGTGTTCAAATTTCCCTGAAATATCAGCAGTCAGTTTAAAAGGATTTTTTATATGAATGATCTCTATCTTATCTACAATATTTTTTGGCAGTAATGCCATACTTTTTTTGAAGTCAGTCTTTTCAGAAGACAATGAAAATTTAAATTTTTTATTTTTAAAATTAATAAATGCTGAGAT